>Ga0123519_10001985_pt1 | contig 34936 bp, 36 predicted proteins | sample YelNatPaOPRAMG02_FD_87396 | JGI IMG/M metagenome (GOLD analysis project Ga0123519, IMG submission 87396) | Hot spring microbial communities from Yellowstone National Park - Yellowstone National Park OP-RAMG-02 (version 2) | ecosystem: Environmental > Aquatic > Thermal springs > Hot (42-90C) ... | reverse complement strand
TTGCTTCAACCACCACATGCCAGACAGATGCAATTCCAATCTTCCAGTTTACCAACACCGGGAGTGCAACTTTGAATTGGTATATTTATCTGGATAGCAGTCTGCCTGCAAGCATCACTCTGAAAGGGGATACAGACAGCAACCCAGCAGGTGCAACGGTAATAACAACTTCTGGCTGGTTGGTTGCAAGCTCAATTCCAGCTTCAGAGTCGCGCAGCGCATGGCTGTGGGCAGACTTCAATGGAGCAAGCGTGAGTGATGCAACGACAAGGAGTTTGATAAACAATGCAACTTCAACGTGATTGTATGTCACTTCATGCTGAGAGCTGGGAAACCAGTCTCAATTTGAATAAAACGCCAAAGGTCGGCGTCCGTGAGGTGGTAAAATGGACCTGAAAAAAACAATAAGGAGCGCAGCGGTGCTGCTTGCGCTTGTCTCGCTGGCGCATGCAGCAAAGTACACAACCACTCTGACGTACTTCAACATAGCAAGTGTTGAAGCGTTCACAGTAACCCTTCCAGGGCAGACCGCGGTGGAAGCAACAACGGGTGGAGCAGCAACTGCAAACATAGAGTTCAACTCCACAACAGGAACGGATACGTGTGTAGACCCGTGCATCGCAGCCTCGACAACATGCCAGTCTGCTGGCACACCCATCTTCCTCATTGAAAACACCGGCACAGTGAACCTACATATAACCGTCAACTTCACTGCATCCCCACCATCCTGCATAAAGGTTGCGGGTTCTAGCGCAAGCCGAGCGGCAGCATGCACAGGCACAATCATTGACACAAGTGCGGTGACAGTTTCAGCCTCTCTTCAGCCAAGCCAGCAGGTGAGCTGGTGGGAAGCAGCCAACTTCACTTCCTGTGTATCGTCAGACACCACAACAAGAACGCAGTGGGTGTATGGAGTGCAGACCTGAAGTGCCTTTGTTTTTTAGTTTTTAGAAATGGAAAAAGGTGAAAAAATGAGGCAGATTTCCATAGTGCTGGAGACAGCACGGGAGGACATAGATGCCCTCACCTGCGAGATAAAGTCAAAGGTAGCTGAAATAGGGAATGTGGAGTGGGTGGGGTATCATGTCAAAAAACTGAGAAATGAAAAATTTGAAAAATTTAGAAGGTGAGTTGATGAAAAAAGAGAAATCCGGACAGCCCTTCTGGTATCTGCTTGTGGCTGCAGTGGTGGTTATAGCTGCTGCATACCTGCTGATTCCAAAGCAGACTCCAAGTGGAGCTGGAGGGCAGATTCCGCCAAACCAGAGCGGAGCGAGTGGGGAGAAGAACATCACCCATTTCGTTGAGCCCAAGGTGTATTCCCCGTACTACGAGGGGCTAGAGGCAATTGTTCAGGCAGAGCTGAACAGGACAAGCGCAAATGCAACAAGAGGGGATTACCTGCCGGCAGCGATGTTTCAGGAGCTTCCTTCATTCCCACCAGATTTGTATCAGATGCAGGTTCTTTTCAAGTATTACCAGATGGGCAAAATAAGGAATAAAACAGATTTGAATAACAAGGAGCTGGGGCCGGAGTATTGGAAGCAGCCTGAGTGGATTCCAACGTTTTTCACAGGTGGCCTGCCCCTTATCCAGAACCCGCCAATGGACACAAGATACTACCACTGGGCGGAGTATGAGCTGATCAGCGCAAACCAGATAAGGAATAAGAATACTGGGGAGGTGATAACCCTTGCGCCAGGGGTTGTTGCAAGCGTGCTGCCAAACAAAACAATAGAGGTGAAAACTCCAAGGGTTGGAATTGAGGGGTATACAGTTTATCCTTCAGACATGGTGATTGCAGATGCCCAGCCAGATACATACTTTGACGTCTACACAGTGCTCTACTGCGGGTGGTATGTGCAGACGTATCAGGGAGTGAAGCTTGTGCCAGCCTTCCCTGACTCCGGTGCAATTGAGGACTTTCAGCTGTTTGCAGATGGGACAAAGGTGGTAACGCAAAACCCAAGCGAGGCAGAAAAATATTTCAAGGTAGAATTTGAGCCAGAGCAGTTCGTCCTGGAGCCAAGCTTCCCAATTTTCAAGGAAGGATGGGCGAAGCTGGTGAGGATGAGGATAACTGTAAACGAAAGCACGCCAAAAGGAAAATACATTGTTGGGATGAACATCGTTGCGCCTTCAAAGGAGTTCAATGAGGAGATGCTGTGGAAGTACAAAACTCAGTACAGGGTTGGGGAAGTCGGAATTGGAAGGCCTTTCTTCAGGGTGTTCCTCCAGGTAGTTTGAAGATGAGCGCATGAGAAAGAGGGTTGAAAGAATCCTCCTTTTCTTCTTTTTGTTACTCTTCACTCTGCCCGTAGCTGGAGAGGAGTATACCACCACTCCAACGTATATCTCAGTTGGGGAAGCGCGGGTTGAGATAAGGGATTTGACAGTCACCCCAAGCTCGGTTTACCCAGGTGGCTCTGTTGATTTCTCAGTCACAATGAGAAACTATGGAACAGTTTCAACAACCGCAATTCTCACAATACAGATTTACGACGCATCCAGAAGGGCAGTTGGGACTGTTTCCTTTGACCCAATACCTCTGTATCCAGGCCAGATTGTAACCGTGCAGAAAACATGGGGGGTTGGCTCCCTTCCAATAGGAAGCTACAGAGCAGTTGCGCAGGCAAGCTACAACGAAAATCTTTCAAATCAGTTTGAAAAAGCATTTTCAATAATACCCCTTCCCTCTCCCCCAAGTCTGCCGCCAAGCCAAAGCATGGGGCAGCTGCCAGTTATCCTTCCATCCGAGATAACTCCTGTTGAGGGGAAAGCAGTTTTTCTGAAAACAACCATCCTGCGGGAGCTTCTTGCAGGGGAAGGCGGAGTTGAGAGCATTGCTTTGAAAAATATAGGGGAGGGAGTGCTGAATATAACGTTCAGCTTTGAGGGAATACCGAAGGAATGGACTTCCCTGCCTTCTGAGAGAACACTGCTGCTGCCTGATGAAATACAGATAATGAACCTTGGTTTCTCCATCCCAAGCGATGTGCTCAGCGGAGATTATCTGGTGAAGCTGAATGCAAACGGAAATGCAAACTCAACAGATTTCCTTGTGCTGAGGGTTAAGAAATACCCAGAGGGGTATGACAAGCCAATTGCATTGAAAACAATAAGAGTTGATGAGAAGGAGAGGAAAACAGCGGTTTCAATAGAGGTGAAAAACCCATCTGAGAATACGATGGAAGTTGTTCAAATTCAGGAGAGAATTCCTGCGCTGGTGAATGAAAATCAGATTGAGTTTCTGGATAAGCAAGGAAGGATTATTGAGTCGAATGGGGCAAAGCTGATCGTGTGGGAGCTTTCAGATGTAAAGCCAAAGGAGTCATTTGTAATCTCATACAACATAAAGAACTTCATCACTGATTACTCAACGTATGTGAACTGGAGAGTTTATCAAATTCTTGTCACTCAAAAATACAGCACAGCTGATTTGATAAAGGTGCTTGATATCTCATCATCTGGGATGAATGATTCAGTGGGGGAGGTAACCACATCTGTTCTGTATGTTGGGAACGACCCACTGCAGGTGACAATGGTTTTGGAAGCGCCAACTGGTTTCAGCGTTGAGCCTGCAGCGGTGACAAAAATGTTAATTCCAAAAGGAGTTGCATATGTCACCTTCAAGCTGACTGCACCGAAAACAGCGCAGGAAACCCATATGGTGAGGCTGGTGATAATGGGGGAGGATTTTGCAACTTTCACAACAGCTCCAGTGATAATAAGAAAGGAACCGCCCGCGTTCTCCCTTCTCTCAATTCTCAGCCTGCAGCAGATAATCCTTCTATCGGCGTTTGTTGGAACAGCTGTTGCAGTTTCTGTCCTTTCATACAGAAAAATAAAGCACGGCCACAAGCCGCAGTTCAGCGAGGAAAGGCTTAATTACTTAAAAAACATAAAAAGAATGATTGTGGAGAAATAGGTGAAAGAGTGGATAGGAAGGTAATTGGAGTTGTGTCTGGAAAGGGAGGGGTTGGGAAGAGCACAATCGCTGTGAATTTGGCAACGCTGTTCACTGCTTCAGAAGTTGATAATCTGCTTATTGATGGCGATACCTCCAACCCATCAGTTGGCTTGCACTTGGGAATATGGCAGCACTCGTATGGGTTGCAGGATGTGCTTGCTGGAAAGATAACTCCGGAGGAGGCAATCGTGCTTCACCCCGCGACTGGAATACGGGTTATCCCTTCCTCGCTGCGGTATGTTAAGGAGATTAATATGAAACATCTCCGCAGAGTTGTTGGTGAGATTAAAACTTACAAATTCATCACAATTGACTCCCCGCCTGGCTTGTCGGATGATGTTGAAAATATAATGCAGTCGTGCAATGAGCTTGTGGTTGTTACAACTCCAGATGTGCCAAGCGTGACAAGCGCAACGAAAATAATCAGCTTGGCTGAGGAGTTCAGAGTTCCGGTTGCTGGGCTTGTTGTGAACAGAATTCTGAATAAAAGGTATGAGCTGCACATGAATGAAATTGAGTCGATGTGCAACACCAGGATAATTGGAAAAATACCCGAGGATGTCCGAGTTCCTGAGAGCATTGCGGTGAAGGTTCCGGTTGCATTGTATGCTCCAAAATCAGCGGCAAGCGTTGCAATCTGCCAGCTTGCTTACGAGTTGTGCGGGGAGAGGATACGCGCTCCACGGGGCGGAGGGATTCTATCCCAAGTGGTGGATTTCTTCAGGAAGCTTCTGGGACGTTGATTTTTATTCTTATCCTGTGAATTTTTGTAATATGATAAAAATTGTCATTCTTGGCTCAGGAGGGGCAGTTCCATCCCCTGCAAGGTCGCTGCCATCCATTGGGATGCGCTACTTTGGGGAGGTTTACCTCTTTGACTGTGGCGAAGGAACCCAGAGGCAGATGATGATATATGGGTTGAGCTATGCAAGGGTGAAAATGATATTCCTCACCCACCTTCATGCAGACCATTTTCTTGGAATTGGAGGTTTGATGCAGACGCTGAAGATGAATGACAGGAAGGAACCGCTTTTCATCTTTGGGCCTGATGGGACTGAGAGGTGCATCCTCCCAATTATAGCGGGCAACTATCCATTTCAGATATACATCAATGAAATAGATGAGAAATTCTGCTTGAAGAATGAGAGGTTCAGCATCTCTGCTTTTAAAACGCACCACAATGTGCGGAGTTTGGGTTATGTTTTCAAAGAAAATGACTCTTGGAATTTCAATAAAGAAAAAGCGGAGAGGCTTGGGATTAAGGGAAGGATGTTTGGGAAGCTTGAGAGGGAAGGGGAGATTGTTATAGGAAAGAAAAGAGTTAAGCTGGAGGATGTGACAACGCCAAAGAAAGGAAAGAAGGTTGTTTACACAGGAGACACCGTCCCATCCCAGGAGGTTGTTGCGGCAAGCAAGGAGGCGGATTTGTTAATTCACGATGGAACGTTTTCAGAAGAACATGCTGGAGAAGCAAAGGAGAAGTGCCACTCCACTGTTTCTCAAGCGGCAGAAGTTGCGAAAAAAGCAAAGGTAAAAAAATTAATTCTTGTTCATATAAGCAACAGATACAAGGATGCATCTGCTCTTGAAAAGGAGGCAAGAAAAATATTCAAAAATTCACATGTTGGGTTTGACGGAATGGAGTTGTATGTATGAAAAGGGAGCTGCTTTCAAAAATAAATGACAAGCTGGTTTTCCTTCAAGTGAACAGGGAGAGAATTGGAAAAACAGCAGAGGAGTTGGAGAGAGTTGATGGTGAAATAGCTGCTTTGAAGTATATTGTTGAGAGCAAACCAGGGAAGGAGTTCATACGTGGTTTGGCGAGTGGATATCAAAAAGCATTGGAGATAATTGAAAATAAAAAATAAAAAGAAAAAAGAAAAACTCAGGCGTTCTTCATCTTCGCCCTTGCTACGTATCCGCCCTTATCAAGATAATACATGTATCCTGGCTCCTTTGTTATCTTTTCATTCCCAACTCTCTTCTTCTTTCCGCCAGGCTTGTGCTTCATGGGGGCAGCCCATACGTAGCCGTCCTTTCCGACGTAGTAGAGGTAACCTTCCTCCCTCTCAATCTTCTCCTTACCTATTCTCTGGCCCATCGGCTCACCTCTTTTTTATTGTAGCTTAATGCTACGAGAGAGTTATCGTCGGTGGTGTTTATAAACTTATCTCTTAACTGCCGTCTATGCTCTACCGGAAGTTGTTTATGAATAGCTCCTTCTCATCCGCGCAACTCCTCTCACAGCGCAGAGAAAAACCGCAATGCTCATCCCTGCCAGGAGGAGCAACCCAATAATCATCCTCCCATCCGGGTAGTTTGATGAGATTCTTGAGATGAGAGTTGTGGGCGCGTATAAAGAGAAATCCGAGCTTGGGAGCAGTATTGAGAAAACAAGCAGCATGCCAGCAAGCGAGGAAAGCACATTCGCCTCCTGCATGCTTCTTGCAGTGGAGGAGATGAGAATGCTGACTGAAACAAGCAGGAGGGAGAGCAGAAATTCAGCAAGCACGAGAAGGGGGATGTTGTAAACAGGTATTCTCTGTGCAATCAGGATGAGCCAGGCTGCACCGCAGAGAGTTGATACTGCTACGTATGGAATCACCTTTGAGAATGCAATGCTGAAATCGGAAATTGGCGAAACAAGCAAAAGCTCTATTGTCCTTTTCTTTCTCTCACCAAGTATGTTCTGGATTGACAGGGATAAGCCAACCATTGCGGGCATGAGAAGCGCAATTGGAACTATCAAGCCATACCCCATCTGCACAAAGTCGTGATGCCCCTCTGCAAGCCTCGCTGAGGAGTAGCTGAAATTATTTTTTTCAAGCGCATCCTCAAAAGAAATGGATTTTGAAATAGAGTTGATTTTTGCAATTGCAAAACCCGAGAAGATGTTGCTTGGGTCTGTTTTCACCTCACCTGTAGTTGTGTTTATCACTGCATTCGCTCCAGCTTCTTCCCCAACCGGTATCACCTTCACCCCTGACTCCTCCAGCCTGCTTATCAGAGCAGTGTTGTTGCTGTCAACTGCAATTGTTATTTTCAAATTTGGGGAGTGCATCACCTCGCTGTATGTGTCGTAAAGGAAGAGAAGCATTGAAATGGTTATGAATTGAATAATTATGCTTCCAAGAAATGCCCTGTCGGAAACAACCTCCCTTAACTCCTTCTCCACGAGCTTCATCTCACCACCAGAAATGCAGAAGGTAAAGGTTATAGGTTAGGTGAATGGAAACTGCAAGAAGCAGGGAGAGCAGAAAATGCTTCTTTGCATACCCAATTCCAACTACACAGCTGCAGAGGGTGTGCAGCAGTATTGGCGCAACCCTGATGAGAACTGCGAATTCAATAATTGGGGCAAGGAGCAGGCTCTCGCTCACCCCAAAAGCAAACCCAACAAGCGCTCCAAGCAGCGCGCCCTCTCTCAGCTCAGCTGGCTTCAGGATGCGCAGGGCAAATCCCTTCAGCCCTTCCTCAACGAGCGTGACTGAGAGGAGGAGCAACCCAACAACAGGCCCGATGAGGAAGAAAATTAAACCAATCGCAATCACCTCAAGTGGCATTGTGATTGAAAATGCAACAAACCCCATTGCAAACGCAGCCCTTTTTCTGCTTCTCAGTATTTCAAGCATTCCCTCATACAGCTGAGTTAAACCTGGTTTTATTGCAAACGCAAATGCCTCTGTTGAAAATGCGGAGAGAGCTAGAATGAAAGCAGTTGCCGTTATTATGTAAATCACAATCATCAAGTTGAACGGAAAGGGAGAGGGTTTTCCTGCAACCTGCTCAGCAATGTATGTTGCAGGTGAGAGCTTCGCGGCAATCTCTGTTGCAGGAAAAACTTTCAGAATTGCAATTGAAAAGAAAAGAGTGATGATTATTGTTGAGGAGATGCTTGAGGCAAGGGTTGCCTCATTTGCGTTTGATGCAAGGGAGGAGACAAGCGCGTTCATCGTTATCACCAGCAGAGCCATGCTGATGAGTATTATGTAAACTCCAATCGGGTTGCTGAAATGAAAGCCGAAGAATGGGACGAGCACCATCCAAAGCACTCCAAGGAGGGCTGCGAAGAGGAAGTTGCTGATTATCTTGGAGGCAAGCACCTCAAACCTTCTTGAAGGAGTTGCAAGTAGAACCTCAACAACCTTGTTCTCCCTTTCGTATGCAACTCCCTGAATGATTGGGAGGGACCAGATGAACAGAGGGGTTAGCATGAGGAAGGGGGCGAGAAGGCTTCGGAGAAGCTCCTCCAAACCCAAATCCTGTTTTAAATTGAAAAGCGGTTTTTCATTCTTTCTGAAATAGCTGTCCACTGCTTCCTTAACAGCTGATTCTGCAAGGTTTGAGAGCGGAATTCCTCTTCCAATAAAGCTTCCGTTTGTTGAGTTTATTATAAACACTCCGTGCACCTTTCCCTCCTCAAGCAGTTTCATTCCTGTTGCTTCATCCGTTCCAACAACTTCAACAACAGAGTTTTTCTCAAGCTCCGAGAGAAGAGGGTGGTTTCCAACAACCGCAATCTTCACCATTTTTTGTGAAAGCGGTAGAGCTGATAGGAGGGTGCCCTCCTTGAAATGGGAGACTGCTTCCATCAGGAGCGGTATTGTCAGTAAAGAAATGAGCATTCCAGCTATGACGCTGAGAAGAAACCTCCTGTCGGAAAAGATGCCTCTCAAACCCCACCGCGTCATCACTCCTAAACCCATCTCCCTCCCCTTGTCACAGCCACGAACACATCCTCAAGAGAAGGTTCAATGGTTTTCACGGAAAGAATTGTTGCTTGAAGCTTGGATGCAGCTGCGTTTATTCTTTTCATACTTCCGTTCAAGCTTTTTATTCTCACAAGCACTGCCCTTCCATCAACCTTCCCTCCAACCTCATCTGCAAATTTTTTAATAAGCGAATCTTCCTTTATGACAACGCTGAGATATCTCTGCTTTGCAACCTTTGCTTTCAGCTCCTCTGGTTTTGCAACAGCAGCTATTCTGCCGTTGTTTATCACTGCAAGTTTATCTGAAAGAAAATCAGCCTCATCCATGTAATGGGTGCAGACGAGAATTGTTTTTCCTTCTTTTTTCATTTCCTTTATCCTCTCCCTCACATCTCTTGAGGAAGCCGGGTCTAAACCCATTGTTGGCTCATCAAGTATTAAAACAGGCGGGTTGTGTATCAATGCTCTTGCCAGGGAAATTCGGTGCTTCATTCCTTTTGAATACTCCCCAATTTTTCTTTTTGCATGTTCTTTCAAGCCAACAAACTCAAGCAGCTCGGGAATTCTCTCCCTGCCAGAGCCGTAGATATCAGAAAAAAAGCAGAGAAACTCCTCCCCGCTCATGTAATCATAAACCCTTGGCTCCTCAGGCAGATACCCAACTAAGGAGCGAACTTTCTGAGATTCCTCAACAATATCAAACCCCATTATCCTTGCGCTTCCAGAGGTTGGTTTCAGTATTGTGCACAGCATCTTCACAAGGGTGCTCTTCCCTGCTCCGTTTGGGCCGACTACAACAAGAATCTCACCTTCTTTAACAGTGAGAGTTGCCTCATCAACTGCGGTGAGCTCTCCAAACTTCTTGGTGAGTTTAAATGTTTCTATCACAGATAGATATTGTAAATCAAATTATAAATTCACTCTTTTTCAGAATCAGGTTTTCCCATCCTCAGCCTTCTCCCAGGCATCCTCTCCTTCATAAAGCCCCGGAGAAGCTCAACTGCTTTCTCAAGCTCCTTTGCATCCAAATCCTTCATCACAATTTCATAATCCATCTTTGCGCTTGCGGTGTCTATCTCCAAGTCAGCAAAACCAAAAATTACCCCCAGAAACGATCTATCTACTTCTATGTTTGTTATTTCATCTATCGGAACAACGCGCTCGTCAGGAGCGAAGACGCCCAACCTCCATTTCACATCGCTTTCAGTTATTTCATACGTCGTATACCATTTTCTGTAGAACTGCTGCATTGCAAGCAGTGCGAGAAGCAAAAGAACTCCTATGCCTGCGATGAAGATGTAATACGCATAATCAGAGAACATCGCTGCAAGGATGAGAATCACAACAACTACAATAAAAGCAGCAGCGCCAATCATCATCAGATACGGCTCAATTTTTGGTTTCATCCTGAGAAGAACTTCCATGCAGTTATTCCTCACTTAAAATTTAAATCTATGTGCCCACAAAATCAGCCAGCCTTTTCAGCGCGTGATACTTCTCCATCTCTCCAATTTTTGCACTCTCAACCGCATCTCTGAGAATTTCAATTGTCGAGTCGTAAACTTGTTTGTCAACTGGGAAGGGAATTCCATCCTTCCCTCCGTGAGCAAAGGAGTATCTTGCAGGGTCCTTCCAGCTTGGCTCTGCTCCGTAAAGCAAATCGGAGAGAAGCGCAAGAGCTCTCAAAGTTTTTGCCCCAATCCCTTTCAGCGAAACCAGCTCCTCGTAACTCTGGGGCTGCAGCTCGTATGCTTTCTTGAGAAACTCCCATCCTCTTTCGCTTATGTCAATTCTCATAATTTCATGCCTTTCAGGAAGGGATAGATTCAATTCTCTGAAGTCTGTGAGAAGCGTCTGCCCGCTGGCGTATTTTCTGAGTTTTAGCGGGTTGTCCCTCACCAAATCCAAGCTTATCTTCCTTGTTTCCTCGCTTTCCTTTGCAGTGAGGTTAAGCACCCTGCCTTCAAATTTATCAGCGCAGATTCCGGAGTGAGGCTCTTCAACAAAGCTTTTCAAATTATCCGAAAGCCAGTGATACCTTCTTGCATAATTTCCCTTCATCCCCTGCTGCACGGTGCACCACTCTCCCTTTTCTGTGAAAATGAAGGAATGGCTGTAAAGAGAGTAAAAATCCTGCACGCAGCACTCATCCACCTTCGCGGACATTCTGCTGGAGTATTTCAAAATTTCAATTTTGTTATTTGAAAGAGAGAGAAGCTCACCCTTCTTTTCTATTTCCTCAGGTGCTTTCCTTGAAATTTTTCCCTTTCCACCTGCAACCACAATTCCATGCTTCTCTGGAGAGATTGCAAGCTTCAGCGCACCGCATGTTGTGGTGGTTAAACCAGAGGAATGCCAGTCAAACCCAATCAGGCAGCCAAATGCCTGAAACCAGAATGGGTTTGCCAACCTTCGGAGAAGCTCCTCCTCCCCGTATTCATAAACAAGCGCATCAACAACTCCTTTTGATAGTTCCACCATTCTTTTGAAAAGCCATCTTGGAGTTTTTCCATAATGCAACGGCAGATCTGCAACTCCAGTCCTCAACTTCCCGCCTCACACATCCTCAATTCCTTTTGGGGTTACCTTGAAAACTGCCTCCCCTTCCGGCATCGAGGGGCTGTCCACCAGCCTTGCAATTCTCTTATCCTCCTTCCCTCTTCTCAGGTATAATCTAAATACGGCAGCGTGGGCAAGCACGTGCCCGCCAATTGGAGTTGTTGGGTCGCCAAACAGTATAGCAGGGTTATCCATCACTTGGTTGGTGACGTAAACTGCAAGGTTGTATCTATCCGCAAGTTTCTGAAGAGCGTGGATGTGTTTGTTCAACCTCTGCTGCCTCTCCCCAAGAGCGCTCCTTCCAAGGAAATCGGTTCGGAAGAGAGAGGTTAGCGAGTCAACAACAATCAGCTTTATGTTGTTCTTCTCAATTATCTCATCAGCCTTTTCAACAAGAATCATCTGATGGTCGCTGTTAACAGCTCTTGCCACGTATATGTTTTTCAAAACTTCATCTGAGTTCAACCCTCTCAGCTCTGCAATCTGCTTCACTCTTTCAGGGCGGAAGGTTGACTCTGCGTCTATGAAAAGGCAGGAGCCCTCCAGCCCTCCCTTCTCCTTAGGAAGCTGAACATTCACTGATAGTTGTAAGCCCATTTGCGTGTTGTGGAGGGGGGTGGGTTTAAATCCACCAATAAAGTTATGATTCTCCTCAACAACTAGGTCGTATACGCTTCCTTTATACGGAACTCTTCGGATTTCAACTACCCTTTCCCACCCCAGTTGTTGATTGGATAGTATCTCCAAAGTTTTAAGGTCTTTAATCAGCTCTTTATCTGAAAGAGTTTCATCAATCATCTCCCGCAAACATCTCGCTATTGGCTTTACCAGATTGGAAGGAATGCGCTTCCTGTGGGCGTAGTTATCAAATCTCTGCTTGCTCATACCAAGTCGTGCGTATACCCTCTTCGTCTCAAAAGGAAGGTCCTTAAGCGCCAAAAAAATAGCATCGGCTGTTGGCTTTGCAAGATTTGCATGATGCCTCTTCATCGCGGAAATCACTTCCAGATAATGTTCAAGAACGCGCTTGACGCTCTCGTTGGTTATAATGTTTGAGGATGGATTTTTGCCCAGATAATTTATATACACCGAGAGATACCTACCGCCTTTTTTCACTAAATTCTTCTTGCTAAACGAGCTTTCCCTTCTCCTAGAACCTGAAAGTTTGCCGTTCAATCTTTTTGTTATCCGCCTTACCTCACCAGATGGTATGCCATACCACGAGCTAAAGCTGTTGCTGGATGGGTTGAGAGCAGATAAATCCTTTGTTGAATACTTCAAAACCTCCGCAAGTCTTCTTTTGCTTTCCGTATCCGTGATAAATATTCTAAAGTATCTAACATTGTTGACAAATTTCTCCCTCACCGAGCATTTCACACCAAATCTAGCCAGAAGATATGTCAACTGAGACGCAAGTTTCTCTGATTTTGTGGAGAGCTCAGGGCAGTTACTCACGAAACCATCGCCGTCAATATAGCCACTCAAAAATGCTGATGCAACTTCATCGCTCCCAGAGATGATTGTGTCAGGTATGAATTTTGTTCCAGCTTTAGAGAAGGCGAGTTGGCCAAGAAACTCACGAACTTTTTTCCTCAGCAGCGTCCTCCCTTTCCTAGCGTTGTAGGTGGGAACTCCGTATTTTTTTGCAAGGTAGCGATGGAGTTTCTCATTTATCTTTCTGTCATAATTTGTTATGCTAAGCGGGTTGGATCCCCCTTCAGCTACAAACAGACCAAGGAAGTATGCATCATCAACAGCTATCTCATCCCTTCCTTCCACTTTTATCCAGTTTCCTGTTGCAATGAACTCGCCTTCTTCCAGCATGCCTGCCGACTTCCAGCTTAGCGAGCCATTATGGAGTGTCAGCAGAGGGTGATTCTCAGTAACTCTCAGCTCCGTGCCTCTCTGTGTTCTGATGTTAAGTACCACTTCAACATTCTCTCTGTAAAGCCCCACCACCTTTCTCTTAACAAATTTGCCATCACAATCTAAGCTGACTACTGCAAGGGGTGTTTTAGGTATGCTTACAAATCCACCCTCAAAAGGTTTTTCGGTTGATTTGTATCTTTCATAAATAATTTCAATAGGTTCTATGTGCGCCTTATCATCATTGTAAAAAAGTACTGGTGTATCCGAACTCACGCATTTGCCGCTTGCGAACTTTCCGAATGCCTCTGTTATTGCCTGCGTCTCAACTCCGCCCCCAATTAAATTATCAAGCTCCTTTGAGCCAGTAGTTATCTTCCCAATACTCTTCCTCCTCTCAAGAATTTTATCAGCTGTTTCATACCCCATCTCCAACGCATCCCTCGCAGCAGAGATTGTTTTCTTCGCAGTCTCCACCCCAATCTCCGCAACTTCCTGCAGCTCATACGGAGAGGATGCAGCTATCTTCTCAAGCGAGTCATAACCAGCTTTTCTCAACTTCTCAGCAGTTGCCTCCCCAACCCCAGGCAAATCCTCCAAATTTTTAACCTTCTCCTTTCCCATAACAACACCTCATAAGCTATACAACCCATTCTCCATTCTCAACTTCGGCAGAGCTTTTTTGAGCTTGGAGTATAAGGAAATAAACTCCTCCGCCTCCCTCTCAACATAATCCAATATTTTTTCGTATTGTTCATTTAAATACCAAACGGGAACCAGCTCCCCATTTGGAGGTTTGTTGCAGAACTTGTCCAAACCACTTCCAGAGAATTTGAAGCCGTTCATCCCAAGGCAGATGTCCTTCAAATCAATTTTTGGAAGGTTGTTTGAGATGAACCACTCATCATACTCAATTCCATATTTCGCAGCCCTTCCTCTCAGCATGCCCAAGTCAAACATCAGGTTGTAGCCAACAGGTATGAACCCCCAAACTTTTCTTGGGTTCAGAAGCTTTGAGAACTCCCTTATCACTCCCTCCTCCCCCATCTCCCACTCCTTCAGCACCTGAAGAGGGCTGGCTGGCTCTCCTTCATCATTCAAGCGTTGGAACTGAATGGTGATTATCTTGCATGTTTCTGGATGTAACATACCATCCCCTCTTATGAAAAGCTCGTAGCACTCCCCCTCATAACCAATCTCTATATCAAAATAGTATTCAGCCATAAAAAAATTCCAGCTTTTGCCCTTTTAAAGGTTGGGAGAGGGTAACTTTCCAGTGAGGTATTTAAACGCCAAACTGCAAAAAAATAACATGGTTGATTCGGTAAAAATAAGCGAGAGAATTCCGGAGAGCTTTCGGGCTTCCCTGAAAGTTATGCCAAGAAAGGAGGAGGAGAGGTATCTTGGAATGATTGAGCAGGAAAGCACAAGCGCAACGCGCAGGGAGTTTGAGGAAAACCTCCGCAGTTATGATGAAAAGGAGAGAAGGGCTGTGCTTGCCCAGATTGCGCATTACATAAACACTGCAAGAATTTCTCAGTTTTCTTTGATTAAATCAGAAAGGGAGCTGGGGTTACCTCCTTTCCCATCGCGTTCGTATATTGACATCAACGCAACACTGAAAGAATTTGCAGAGTCCTCAAAACACATGCCAGCTGAGCAGCTCAGCGATATGGTGCTTATTGCCACAAAATTAGCAGAGGAGAAAAAAGATACGAAGGATGCTGCTGTGATGATTTCCAAGCTATCTGCCCATATAACGCAGGAGCAGTCCAAGCAGCTGCTTTCCATCTCACTGAAGTTTGTTGAAAATAAGTGGAATCTGGATTCGTTTCTTGAATCATTCATGAGGATGAGCCCTCCGATGAGAGCCAGATATTTTGAAAGTTTGTTGTCCCTTTCGGAAAAGATGGTGGAAAAGGAAATGAACCCAAAGCCAGCGGTTTCGTATATATCTGAACTTCCAGCATCTCTTCTTGAAGCGCATGGGGAAACCATCATTGAGCTCTCAAAGAAGCTTGTTGAAAGAGGGATAGACCCAAAGGGAGCTGTGTGGTCAATAACCCTGCTCCCGCCAGATGAGGTGAATATGAAACTGCTGCTCTCTGAGGCGGTAAAGCAAGCAGAGAGAATAAACCCAAAGGAGAAAATACTGCTCCTCTCCCAGCTGTTCCCAAGGGTGATTGACAGAAAGCAGGTTGATTTGGTTATGAAGCTAGCGCATGCGAATGTGGGGAGAGGATGGATGAAAACGGATGAGATGTGGGAGATGGAGAAGTCGATGAATGCACTGCTTGCTTACTCCCCAGAGAGCTTCAAAACAGTTTCCCCAATTGCATGCGATTTGCTGAGGCACAACATCAACCCAAACGATTTATTCCTTCTCTCCAAATCGCTAGTTCAATACTCGCCAAAAAACTTTAAAGAAAATGTTGGAGAAATTGCTGAGCTTATGAGGAAGATGAAAGAGAGCAGGTGGGATGTGGCGTTTTCCTCGCTTTTCTACTCATCGGAGGAGTTTGTGAACAGCGGTTTCAACAATTACCTGCTCTACAAATTGAACAAAACATTGCAGAACAACCCAAACAAGTTTGAGGAGAGAGTTGAGGAGGTGAGGGAAAAAATTGAGAAAGGGGAGGATCCGAGGAGTGCTTTCAAATAATTCTCTTAACAACGAACTCCAAATCTCCGGTGAATCGGCTTCTTCTTGCCTTTCCTCTTGCAACAACCCTCCTCCCAATCAAATCCCCTTTCTTGAGCTCAAAAATTGTTTCAACTTCAACATCCTTTGGAAATTCCTTCAATTGCAGGAATTCCTTTGCAACATCTGTGAATAAAACGCAGTTGATTCCACCTGTTTCATCTTTTAAAATAATATTCATCACAAACCTTCTCTCAAGTTCAGAGGAGCCGCATTTCGGGCATGCATCCTGCGCGGTGAGCTTGCATCTGTTGCAGAATTTGTATGTGCGCGCGTTTCCATCCACCACCTCCCCCTCAATCTCAAAGCTCTTCCCTTCCTTCAGCTCGTTGATGTGGGCTCTTCTCACTTTTTCAACTGCGATGGGAGGAAGCTCTATTCTTGGGTTGATTGCCACTCTCCCTCTCCAGTCAACATGAACCTCCTTGCCAAACAGCCCATCCTTGACATACGCATCCTCCACCTTCACCTTATCCCCGCTTCTGAGCTTTTCAGCCAGCGAGGCGTTTCCATCCCACAAGCTCACCCTCACCTTTCCAGTTTCGTCTGCAACAAAAATTGAGGCAACCTGTTTCATCCTTCCGTTTTTCTCAAAAGAGTTAACCGCTCCAACTTCCACAACCTCTGCAACGAAGTCAACCCCGCTCATCCCTCCCTCAAGCTCATTTATTTTCTTCAGCTGAGCTTTTGCTTCTGGAAGCCTCTCCCTTTCCGTCACTTTCAAAATCTGCCCTCCTAGTGAAAGATGCACTTCCCCAGAATCCTTCACATACGCGCCGAGCACATCCACCACATCGCCTTTTTCTATAACTCCTTTTTCAACAAGCTCCACATCTCGGTGCCAAAGCACAAGGGTTGCCTCACCGCTGGTGTCTGCGATAAGCAGACTGCACACCCTCCCCTTCCTCCCCTCCTTCTCAAACTTCCTCGGCGCAAGCACCTTCATAACTCTGGCGTGGATGTTGACGTTCTGCATCCCAGGAATAAGCTTTTTGATTGGGGTGAACGTTAACTCTCTCTCAGGTGTAATTTCCACCCCCATCTCCTTTGCAATTGAGTAAAGCGCAGCAGCTTCATTTATCAAACCATGAAACTCCTCCTGCTTGTTTCTGATTTTTTCAGCGAGCTCCTGTTCTGAAATTCCGGTTTTTTCAATTATTGCTTGTTTTATTCTCTCCGGTTTGCTGAGCAAATCAAGCATAATGTGTTATTAATTAAAAACTAATAAATCCTTTTATGGAGGAAGTTTCAAAAAACGTTTTTTTGGTAGAAGGGGGGAGTTTGTGCTCAAATGTTTACATTCTTTTGAATGAAGGGGAAGCGTTGCTGATTGATTCTGGAGATGGAAGCAACTGCGATGAGGTTTTTGAGGTGCTGGATGAGTTTAAATTAAAAATGGTTCTGCTCACCCATGGGCACTGGGATCATATAGGGGGGATGAGGTATTTTGAGGTGGATGGGTTGGTGAGCAAAAAGGATTTGGAAATGCTGGATGAGCTGAACTCTGTTTTTCCATCTAAAACAAAAATAAAAAATTTAAAGGAGCTTAGGGAAGAAGTGGTGAGGTTCGGCAGGTTTGAGCTTCGGATCATCCCAACTCCAGGCCACACACCTGGTTCGGTGTGTGTTTTTGAAAGAAGGAACAAAATTCTGTTCTCCGGAGATACGGTGTTTGCAGATGGGTATGTTGGAAGGACTGATTTGCCTGGAGGGGATGGGGAGCAGCTTGCAACATCGCTTAAAAAAGTAAAGGGAATTGATTACAGGCTGCTCTGCCCTGGGCATGAGCGAGTGGAGCGTTTATGATTTGCCGTATTTGAGAATTTCAAAAACGCTGCGGGTGAAAACCGCTGGCTCCTCCTTTTTTATTTCCTCAACAACCTTCTCCAATCCAAGCGCAAGGTGGGAGTAGCCCATCTGCTCCGCGAGCTCCGGTATCCACGTCACAAATAACTTCTCCAGCATCCTCCCCCACTCCTCGCTTCCCTTCTCCATTTTCTTGTTCATTTCTCTATACGCCTCACAGCTCAGCTCAAGGCATTGGTTGAAACCATCAATATCCCCTTTGCCGACAAGCAGGTTTCTTGCCATGTGAACCATGAACTTAAAATCCTCAAACTCGTGTATCTCAATTCCTTTTGTCAGTTTGGTTATCTCCCCAAAAACTGCATCTCTGTTCATATCTGTTTTCTCAAGCTCCCCAATGAAGTTCTCAAGCAGTCTGAACGCCTGCCGGCGCTGGGGGAAGTTGAACTTCAGCATCTCCTCCGAAAGCGCGCGGGAGACTTCCGGAGAAATGCCGAAGAAGTGCTGAACGGTTTTCCTTGCTTCTCTCCTCACCTCCAAGTCTGGGTCGTGGAGCTTCAGAAGTATCTCAACTCTCATCTCAGTTGGTAGGTTTTTAAACTGGGGGAGGGGAGCTCGGAGGTTCTGCAGGAAGCTCGCTTTCACCTCTGGGATGCTGTCGTTTATAAGCTCAAAAAAGCTTTCAATTCTCTCGCTTGTTGCAAGCTCTTGGTTTTTCTTCAGAAGTTCAACGTATGTTTTTGCTGCAAATTTGCGCACGTAGACGTCGCTTTGATAACCACCGTGCATCATCTCCCCAACTCTGTCAACAACTGCAGGTGTTGCAAGTGTTTTGTTCGTTGGGTTTCTTATCAGCTCAACAAGCTGCTTTACCTGAAACTGGGGGTTGCTCAGGGAGTCAAGCACCTTCCTTTCAATAAGCAGCTCGGAAAACTTCTTCTCCTCACCAGTTCCTTCTATTACCTTTCTCACAGATAAATTACGTGTTGTAGCTATAAAAATGTGGATGTAACCATGGTTACAAATCCCACAGGAGTGCAGATTTAAATATGCAGATACTTTGAATATATCGTATGAAAAAAAGGAGAAAGCCAAGAAAACCTCTTGCGCTTGTCACTGGTGCTGGGGGCAGGCTTGGCAGACACCTTTTGCGCCTCCTGCTTGAGCGCCACTACCCAGTAAGGGTTCTTGCAAGAGCAGGCGCGGACTTATCCTTCCCGCCTGGCGTTGAGGTTGTGCCAGGCGACATAACCCATTTCTACACACTGCATCAAGCAGTTGAAGGAGCAGACATCGTTTTCCACCTTGCTGCGCTTGTGGATTACACCACATCTGAGAAAAACCTTTTTGAGGTTAACGTTGAGGGAACACGAAACCTCCTGAAAGCATGCGTGGAATTTGCACCGAAATTAAAAAGGTTTGTTTACTGCAGCTCAACTGCAGTGATGGGAAAGGAGCTTGCCGAAATACCGGCGAATGAAAAAACAGAGTGCATCCCAACAGACAACTATGGTTTGTCAAAACTGATGGCTGAGAAGGTTGTTATGGAGTATAAGAACAAGCTTCCTGTTGTCATCATCCGCCCAGCTGTCATCTACGGAGAGGGGTTCAACGAAAGCTACTTCCCTGTTTTCAAGCTCCTCCAACAGCACAGATTTAGAATTATTGACTCAGGCGACAACATTCTTCCTTTTGTTCATGCAAAAGACGTTGCGCAAGCTCTTCTTCTCGCTGCAGAGAAGAGAAAAGCAGTTGGGAATGTTTATATTATCGCAGGAGGGGAGCAGATGACTCAGAAGGAAATTTTGGAGATTGCTGCAAGGGAGCTTGGCGTGAAACCACCAAAGAAGCACATCCCCCGCTTCCTTGCAGAGTTCAGAGTTCAGCTCTCCTACATGAAAAGTTTTTTCACTGGCAGAAACCCAAAGCTCACCCTTGAGGACATCGCGGTGCTTTCCTCCAATAGGTTATTCGACATCTCAAAAGCAAAAAAGGAGCTGGGTTACTCCCCTCAGGTGAGATTGGAAGATGGTATAAAGGAGATGGTTGAATACTATAAAAGAGGTGCTTCGCATGGTGCGCATGGGAAAGGTTGAAAGGTATATACATGATGGGATTGAGAGAAAAGGGGCATTGCTTTTTGTGCTGATAGACCCACTGGATTACCAGAATTTGGACAGGGCGGTTCAGACAGCAAAGCAGGCGTGCAACGCAGGTGCGGATATTATACTAATTGGCGGCAGCATTGGAGTTCAGGGGGATATACTGGATGAGGTTACGAAAAGGGTGAGGGAAAGTGTCAACATCCCCATTGTGCTCTTCCCAGGCAACATCGGAACGCTCACAAAGCACGCAGACGCAGTTTACTTCATGCAGCTGCTCAACTCGCGAAACCCATACTGGTTATCTCAAGCCCAGATGCTTGCAGCCCCAATTGTGAGGCAGCTTGGGATAGAGGCTCTGCCTGTTGGCTACATTGTTGTTGAGCCTGGCGGAACGGTTGGTTGGGTGGGAGATGCAAACAAAATACCAAGAAACAAACCGCACATCGCAGCCTCCCTTGCGCTTGCTGGCGAATACACCGGCAGCAGGTTTATAGTAACAGACGTTGGAAGCGCGTCCGAGCTTGGGCCGGTGCCACTTGAAATGATCAAAGCTGTGAGAAAAGCAGTTTCTGTCCCATACATCGTTGCAGGTGGGATAAGAACTCCAAAGCAAGCTGAGGAGATAGTGAAAGCAGGCGCAGATGCAATACACGTTGGAACCGTTGCCCAGGATACAAAAAACGTTGAGAAGGTGATAAGCCAGCTTGTAAAAGCAGTGAGAAAAAGGTGATAAAATGGAGAATCTTCTCTTCCTTCAGCAGATACTCCTTTCGATTGGAGTTGGGGCGTTAATTGGTTTGGAGCGGGAGCACACAAAACATCAGAGAATAACTGGTTTGAGAACAATTGCGCTCATCTCCCTGCTCGGCAACCTCAGCGTCATGATCTCGCAGCTCTCCCCCAATCTATCCTACATCCCCTACCTCTCGCTGCTTGCAGTCATTGGCTACACGTTTCTTTTCTACTACTTCCGAGCCAAAAGGCTTCAGGCGCTTGGAATGACAACTGTGCTCACCCTCCCGCTTGCATTCATCCTCGGCATCTTTGTGGGCTTCAATAGGTATATAGAGGCAATAGCTGGCGCAATTCTCGCGACAATACTCCTCTTCAGCAGGGATTACTCCCACATGTTTGTCAGAAAACTTACGAATAAGGAGATTGATGATGCGCTACTTTTTGGAACAATCTGCTTCATCATCTTCCCAATTCTCCCCTCCACCCCAGTCACAATCTACGACAACTTCTCCCTCAATCTTCAATCATTCTTCCTTGTAGTAATAACTGTTTCCATCATCTCCCTCATCTCCTTCCTGCTGCTGCGTTTCTGGGGGCATCGCGCGCTTCCGCTGACTGGATTTTTGGGAGGGTTGATCAATTCAGTTGCAACGGTTGCTTCCCTCTCCTCAAAATCAAAGGAAAAACCATCCCCGCTTTACGTTGCAACGCTTGCAACAGCGAGCAGCGCAATGCTTGCCAGAAACCTCCTGCTTGTCGTTCTTCTCTCCCCCCAAATCTTCTCCCTCATCTTCATCCCGATCCTTGGGATGATTGCCGTTTTCATCCTTCAATCCATTCACCCAGCCAAACCAAGGCATGAAACTGAGATGCTTTTTGAGCAACCCTTCTCAGTTGTTTCTGCTTTGAAGTTCAGCGCTGTGCTTTTTGCAGTGATGTTATTCCTCCACCTCATCTCGCAGCTCTCCCCCAGAAGTTTGGGAATTGCTGCGTTCATCGGTGGTTTGATAAGCAGCGCATCCGTTGCAGTTTCCATTTCCTCAGCTCAGTCATCACTTGGCATCACCACCATTGAAGGAGCATACCTTGTGATGATTGGTTGCTTTGCAAGTTTAATAACAAAGATTTTCACTTTACAAACAAGCGCTTCAAAGGAGTTCAGCAGAAGAGGCATACCGGTTATTGTGACTTCCATGCTTGCGGGCGCAGTCCTGCTCATCCTCACTGCTCACTGAACTGTTTCATAATTTTTATCGCGCAGTACTCGCCGCACATGCTGCAACCAGAGCTCCTGCTTCCCCTCCTTTTTCTATACTCCCTTGCTTTTTTTCCATATATTGCATGCTGGAACTGCTTCCTCCAATCCAGCTCCTCCCTCGCTTTGCTCATCTCCAAATCAACCTTATCATCCAACCCTTTTGTTATATCCGCAGCATGCGCAGCAATTTTCATTGCAATCACTCCCTCCACCACATCCTCAACTGTTGGGAGGGCAGCATGCTCGCTTGGGGTTACAACGCACAGAAAATCCGCGCCTGCTCTCGCAGCAATCGCACCCCCAATTGCAGAGCTTACATGGTCATACCCAACCGCTATATCTGTGACAAGCGGGCCAAGCACGTAGAAAGGAGCTCCTGAGCATATTTTCTTCTGAAGCTGAATGTTCACTTCAACCTTATCAAGCGGAACATGCCCCGGCCCCTCGCATATCACTGATACATTCCTCGCCCATGCTCTCTTCACAAGCTCCCCCTGCGTAACCAGCTCATGCATCTGCGCCTTATCCCCAGCATCAGCCAAGCAACCCGGCCTCAGCGCATCCCCCAAGCTCAAAACCACATCCCTCTCCTCCGCGAGCTCAAGCAAATAATCAAAATTTGTATACAATGGGTTTTCTGCCTGATTCTTTATCATCCAGGCAGCAAGCATGCACCCTCCTCTGCTCACAATTCTCATAACTCTGCTTTTGGTTAGCTCAACTCCCTTCCTCTTCATCGCCGCATGCACTGTTATGAAGTTCACTCCAAGCTTGATATGCTTTTCAACTGCTTTCAGAATTTCCTCCTCTGTTGGAAGCTCCTTCCTTCTGAACGAGTTCACAAAAGCAGAGTAAACCGGAACCGTTCCAACTGGAACTCTTGAAACCCTCATTATTCTTTTCAAAATTTCCTCCAAATCTCCACCTGTGCTCAAATCCATCACAGTATCTGCGCCAGCCTCAACAGCAGCTTTAACCTTCCTCAGCTCCTCCTCCACCCTTACAAAATCAGTTGAAGTTCCAACGTTTGCGTTCACCTTCGTCCTCAACCCAGCCCCTATTCCGCATACCCTCTCTCCCTTTTCAAGAACAACTGCCCTTCCCTTCGCAACCGCATTCCTCAGCCTTTCCGCGTCCACCCCTTCCTGCTTCGCAATCCTTTTCACCGCAGAAGTTATAACTCCCCTTCTCGCAAGCTTCATCTCAGTCAAGAAGACACCTAACAACTTTTAAACACAAAAATATAAACACCTTACGGAAGTGGTTTTGTGCGGGAGATTGCAAACATTGAGTTATACTGCATCTGCAAGGAGCTTCAAGCAGTTGTTGGCGCAAGGCTGGAGAAGATATATGAGATTGAGCAGGATGAATTCCGCCTGCGCTTCCGCTCCCCTGCAGGTGAAACTGATGTGTTCTGCAGGCTGAAGGAGAGAATTCATATCACACAATACCTCAAGGAAGCGCCCCAGAAACCATCTGACTTTGCGATGGGGCTGAGAAAATATATTGAGGGAGCAAGGGTGAAAAGCGTGATGCAGTATGGGCTTGACAGAGTGGTTGTCTTTGAGCTTGAGAAGCAGAAAACCTTCCTCCTCATCTTTGAGATGTTCTCGCACGGCAACCTCATCCTCACAGACAACACCTATAAAATCATTCACTCCTACCGAGCGGAGGAGTGGAAGGACAGAAAAATCAAAAGAGGGGAGAAATACGACTTCCCCCACTCCGACAGAGTTGACCCATTTGAGCTGAACGAGCAGAAGCTTGCAGCTCTGCTTGATTCAAAGAAGCTTGTCCCCTGCCTTTCCTCAAAAATCAACCTCTCCCCTGCGTATATTGAGGAAGCATGCAGGAGAGCAAAGCTTGATTTGGATAGAAAAGCCGATTCGCTCAGCGAAGCCGAGGTTCGCGAGCTGTTTGCAGGTTTTATAGAAGTTATTGAGAATGTGAACAAACCCAACCCAACAATCTACATCAGCAATGGAGTTTATGTTGATTACTCCCTTTTCCCATTCAAGAAGTATGAAAACAGCAAGATGATTTATTTCAAATCACTCTCAGCTCTGCTCGATGATTTCTATCTGCATTACTCCGAAAAGAAGGAGGAGCATGATGAAGTTGAATTCAGGTTAAAACAGCAGGAGAGGCATCTAAACGAGCTTCGTAAAAAAGCAAAGGAAAGCAAGGAGATTGGGGATGCAATCTACTCAAACTTTGACAAAGTTGAAGCAATTCTCTCGTTCATAAAGGAAAGAAGAAAGAAGAGTTTGGAGGAGATAATGAAGGAGCTGAGGGAGCAGATGCCTGAAGAGGCAAAGCTGGTTGAAAGCATTGATTTGAAAAAAGGGAAGGTTGTGCTGGAGTTATAAAAATTTTCTTAGCTCATTTATTGAACTAACCACCATATCCGGCTTGCTCTCCTCGCTCAAATTTTCCAAATCCACCGCTCCGCTGTGAACAAGGATTGTGAATAAACCAAACCTTTTGCCTCCAACAACATCCGTATCAACCCTATCCCCAACCACCGCAACCTCCTCCCTCCCCAACCCCATCCCCTCCACAGCAATCTCAAAAAGAATGCTGTTTGGTTTTCCAATTATAATCTCTGGCTTCACTCCAGAGCATGCTTCAAGCGCAGCAATCATCGCACCTGCACCAGGCACCAACCCATCCTCGCTTGGTTTTGTGCAATCTGGGTTTGTTGCTATGAACCTCGCGCCATTTCTCACCGCCCTCATTGCAGTTTTCAGCTTCTCATAGTTAAATCCCTCATCTATCCCAACCACAACAAAATCCACCTTCTCCTCCCTCACAACTTCAAACCCATGCTCTCTCAGCTCCTCAACCACCCCATTGCCACCCACCACAAAACACCTTCCCTTCCCGTATTTCTCTTTTAGATAAACAGCGGTTCCATATGAGGATGGAATCACCTCCTCCTCCCTGCACTCCACACCCATCTCCCTCAGCTTTTTCACATACTCCTTTCTGCTCTCATCAGATTTGTTTGTGACAAACCTCAGCTTCCTCCCCCTTTTCCTCAAATAAGCAAGAGTTTCAGCAGCTCCTTTTACTGGTGTCCTCCCTACATAAACAACCCCATCCAAATCAAATATAAAACCTCTGAACCTATCCAACTTCATATTTATACCTTCCTCTCGCAAATAATTTAAACATGAAGCTGGCATACCTCTCGAAGCTTGATGGAATTGGAGGAGTGATGAGAACAGCACCGGAGGATTTTGTAGTTGAAGAAATACTCACTGATGGAACAATTCTTGAGATAAACAAAAATTTCAGCAGAGAGGGAAAAGGGGAGTTTGTTCATTTTATTCTGCAGAAAAGAAACTGGAACACAATTCAGGCGCTAAAGGAAATTGGGAGGAAGCTCCACTGCGGAATAAAAAGATTCAGCTACGCAGGAATGAAGGATAGAAATGCAGTTACAACACAGCTTGCCAGTGCTTTCAGAATAGACAAGAATGCGCTTCTCAAGCTTAGGATAAAGGATGTGCAGATAAACGGGGCGTGGGAGGCTGAGGAGAAGGTGAAAATTGGAGAGCTGCTTGGAAACAGGTTCACGATAACTGTCAGGAATGCTGTGGAGGATGCGGATAGAGTAAAAAAGATATACGAGGAGCTTGATGGGCTTGCTCCAAACTACTTTGGAGAGCAAAGGTTTGGAAGCATCAGACAGAATACCCACATTGTTGGGAAGGCAATTGTCTCAGGCAATTTCAGAGAAGCAGTTTGGAATTACCTCACATACCTAGACGAGCGAGAAAAGGAGGAGGGGAAGGAGGCAAGGAGGAAGCTTGCTGAAGAAGGGGATTTCAAAAGAGCGCTGGATTACTTTCCAAAATACCTAAAATACGAGAGAGCACTTCTCAATCACCTCTCCCAGCACCCAAATGACTATGTGAATGCGCTCAGAAAACTCCCACGTGGGCTCTCCCTCATGTTCGTGCACGCTTACCAAAGCTATTTATTCAACAAAACTCTAAGCAAGAGAATATCATCAGGAATAATCAGGAAGGAAGAGGATGTTATGTGCGAGGTTGACTCCCTCGGCTTCCCCAAGATGGATGAGCTGAAGAAGGAGGGAACCCTTCCTGTTGGAAGGGTTATTGGGTATGAGACAAAAAACATCAGCGAGGAGGAAAGAGAAATTCTTGAGGAGGAGGGGATAAGTGAGAAAAGTTTTTTGATAAAATCTCTTCCTGAGCTGAGCTCAAAAGGAGCTTACAGGTGTTTTTTCATCTCTCTTAAAAACCTCACCTTCCACCAAAATGAAAACATAACATTCAACTTCCTCCTCCCTTCCGGCTCGTATGCAACTTCAGTTATGAGGGAATTCGTTGACAGGTGCAAGTAGATGAAAAGATTGGCAATAATACTGTTCATTGTTTTCATCCTCGCTTGGATGAATCAAGTTGAAAAAATGACGTGGGTGGGGTTCAACTGGTTCAACATCCCCAACCCAACTGAGCTGTATTTGGTGGAATACCCAAAAAACTTTTCAAGCACTCTTCAGTTCACAGTTCACTCAAACAGGGAATACCCATGCACATTATATGTATGCAACAAAACAGTTGAAAAAACATTCAAACAAGGTTATAACACAATTGAGCTTACGCCTGAGTGTGACGAAGTTCAAACCACAATTGTTTGTGGCGACTCCCTGCTTCGCTTCTTCTCGTATAAAATAAACAGAAGCTTTCCGGAGGAATCCATCCACGCTGAGCTTCTTGCAACACAGGTGAAAAGAACGGTTTCTCTAGACATTCACCTCACCTCCCAGCTGAATGATGGGGGGTATAGAAATTTTGAAGTTCATGTTGACGGCAACCCAGTCCTGAAACCCACCTACCTCCTTCCAAACGGCTTCTCCGAATCATACAGAACAGAAAAAATACACCTTGAACCAGGAGAGCATGAAATAGAAATAAAATACAAAGGAGCAACCCTTGCAGCAAGCCGAGTTTTCATACAACGCGAACCCTTTCCGTATATTGAGCTTTTGAACATTCTTCTCTGTTTACCAACCGCATTCATCATCCATAAAGAATACTCCACAGACTGGTTCACCTCCCTCCTCGCATTCTTTGGGCTTTCCCTCTCCTCCCTTGCCCTGCAGCTTCAGCTGCATAACAATTTAGGATTCAGCGAGTGGCTCGTTCCCCTCCTGCTGTTGTTTGGAGTGATGTTGCTATGGAAGTTGAAAAAGAAGCAGTGATATTCGGTGTTCTTTTCACCGCACTGATAGCTTCGCTCATCCTCACTTTTGGAACGGTTGACTGGTGGGGTGCGTTCTACTCAAGAAACGTTCAGACAGTTGTTGAGGAGAGAACAACTCTTTACACGGATGAGTTGAGCTATTTGGGAAGGGACTTCACCTACCCACCTGTTTTCTTCCAGATTGCAAGCGAGCTAACCCTCCTGCTTGGGAGGAATAACTATGAAGAAGTGAAAATTCCCATCCACCTCCTTGCCGTCTTCCTCTACTCCTCCTCCCTTTACCTTCTCTTCCGTGGTTTTAAGAGATGGCAGGAGAGGGTTGCGGGCGCATCCATCTTCGCAACCCATGCATTCGTCATGATATTCTCATCAACAGTTACATTGCACGTTGTTGCCTACTCCTTCCTCAATCTATCGCTCCTTTTCTTTGAGAGGAAGGAGAATGTTCTGAAAGCACTCTCAGCAGTTTTTCTTTCCTTCGCAGTCGCATCCCACCCCACCTCCATTCTGCTGTTTCCTGTTTATGTATATGCAACCGGACGGTTCAGAATTGATTGGGAGAAGGTTAAAAATGGGCTGACCATCCTAATCCCAGCGTCTGCGCTTTCATTGATATTCTACGCGCCAATCTTTCTCAGAAGCGGGCTTCCGTATGAAACTGCTCCTGCGCTGTGGGGCTATCTTCTTTCATATGGGTTTGTTGGTTTAGTCTACGACATGCAGTTCCTCATCCCCCTTGTGCTGCTCACCTCCCTATTTGCAGTTGTGAAAAAACCGCTCCAGCTTGCAGCCCTCCTCCTTGTTCTCTCGGTGCTTGTGAATGCGCTGATAACCTACCGGGCGAACCTTGTTGTAACCATAATGCTCTCCTTCCTCTTCCCGCTTGTTTTCGGTGAGAAGCTTAAGGACTCATTTGTCCTATCCACATTCTTCCTCTTCATCCTTGCCAACCTCCTCTTCATACCAGTTATCTTCTCCGGAACAACGAATTGGTGCAGATGGGTTTTTGCAAACAACATGTGCATAAAGCCAATGAACTTCATCAATCAGTTTACATCAACTGATGAAAACGTTGCAATCAACCCCGAGTTTGGACACCTTGAAACGTATATTGGGCAGAGGAAAGTGCTTGCCGATTTATATGTTGAATACGCACCAGAGGATAAGTTCTATTCTGAATACCACTTCTATCAGGAAGCAAACCCGCTTTACCTTCAGAGATACAACATAACTCTTCTGGTGCTTGATGATACTGGTGTGGTGAAGGATCTACCCGATGCAGACAGAGTATACGATAACAGCTTCATCCACATGTACAGGATGAGATGATGGAATACACGCTTATAATACCCGCATACAATGAGGAGAGAAACCTACCCTCCCTGCTCCGAGCTGCACGCAGAATTGCGAAGAGAATAATTGTTGTGGATGATGGAAGCACCGATAGAACATCTGAAGTTGCAAGGGAGGTTGGCGTAACTGTTGTCGAACATAAAAGGAATTTTGGAAAGGGATGTGCGGTTATATCCGCACTGAATAAATGCAGAACAGATTTTGTCGTGCTGATGGATGCGGATGGACAGCACCTTCCCTCAGAAATACCACTTTTTCTAAAAAAACTTAGAAAATGCGATGTTGTGATTGGAAACAGGTTCGCAAGAAAACAGCACATCCCATTTCACAGGTGGCTGGCAAACAAAATCATCGCTCTGCTTACCAAAAGCCGTACAGGAGTGAACGATCCTCTGTGTGGTTTCCGAGCATTTAGGAGGAAAAGTTTACCAGAATTGAAAGAACAAGGGTTCAACATAGAGCTGGAGATTCTTTTCAAAGCAGTTGAAAGCAGGTTAACCATCTGCGAGGTTCCCATCACGGTGAAATACAACGGAGTTAGAAAATCCAAAACAGCAGGGCTGTTGCGCGGAGCAGCGGTTTACGCAAAGCTGCTCCTCTATACCCTGAATTGGCTTCTCTCCAAGCCGCATCTATTTAAATAGTAGCCAATAAAACCCATACTGAAAGAGGCGGAAGTGTCAGTATGGAGAGGGAGCTGCTTACCCGTTATCTCCTTGTGATTGCGATAATGGGTATAAGCTTTGCAGGGGTTAGCTTTGGTTTATACCTGCTGAGATACATAGTGACAACACCAGCCGAGGTTATTCTCACCATCGTCTTTCTTATTCTGGTTACCTCAAACACCGTATTCAATGCTTTTGGTTGCTACTATTACATACGCTCCTATGGGTTAGATAAGTTCACACCAAAGAAGCTCGCCCACTACCCCCGGGTGGCGGTTGTGGTGCCAGCCAGAAACGAAAAGGAGGAGATGGTTAAAAGAAACTTAGAATCGCTCACCCGGCTGGATTACCCGAAGGATAAATTCAGAATATTCCTTCTGGATAACTCAACAAAAAAATCAGATGAGCCGGAGAGATTCTGCAAGCAGCTTGGTGTAAATTACATATACATGGAGAACCCGGTAAAGCTCAAGAGCTACGTGATGAACAAATTCATTGATATGGTTGATGAGGAATACATTGCGGTTTTTGATGCAGATGAGTATTTGACCAACCCGCGCTTCCTGCAGGAGGTTCTTCCCTCCCTTGACAAGAAAGCTGGTTTTGTTCAAACTGAAAAGCAGTTTGCTCCCGGCAGTTTCTTTGCCAATGGAGTCAACACCTACTACTCATTCTTCTACAAATTCATCCAGCCAGTCCGAAACCTGTGCAGAAGCACGATGTTCTGCGGCTCATGCGGGGTGGTGAGAAAATCAGTTCTGAAGGAAGTTGGAGGATTCCCAAACAGCCCAACAGAGGATGCTGCTTTTTCCTTCAGGGCGGATTTAATTGGGCGGGGTGGAGTTTTCATCCCAAAAACATATGCGCTTGGTGAGCCAATTGAGCATTTTGAAACCTTCCTCTCCCAGCAGTGGAGGTACACCATTGGAAACGTTTGGATTCTGATGGAATACTTCCAACACATTTTCAAACTGAAAGCCGAGAAGCACATTCACTATCTAGCTCAAACCTTTGGCTACGCATACCTCTCAGTGCTTTTCATATTCTACTCCCTCCTCTCAATAGTATTTGTCCTCACCGATATCACCCTCAGAAGCCTTCATTCCCCAGTTTTCCTGCCGGAGCACCTGAAGATGTTTGCGGTGAGCTACATCATCGCCATCTTCCTGCTGGTTGTGGTTGGGGGCAGGCTGTACTTCGGCTCCTTCAGACTGGGCATTATGGCAACGCTCCTCAACTTCTCATCAGCGTTTGTGAGGACAAAGGCGATGATTGTTGGATTTCTGAACTTCAAACCAAGGTTTGTTATGAGCAGGCAGGTTAAAACCAAAAGATCGCTGTTTGAAGCTCTAAAAGCAAACTTTCTCGAAACATTTTATTCATTCACGCTCTTTCTATTCTCCCTTCTCTCCTTCCTAAGGCACGATGTTGTGAGCGCGTTCTGGCTGTTTTGGTACAGCACCCTCTTCATCTGCTCCTTGATTTTCAGCTACAGCACAGAGGTTAAGCAATTATTTTAAATAAAAATCTCCAAATTCAATTATGCTGCTCATGCGGGTTTTTGAGAAGAAGGGGGAGAGAATAGTTGCTGTTTGTGATTCGGAGTTAATTGGCAAGGTTTTTCGGGAAGGGGAGGTTGTGCTGAACCTTGAGAAATACGCCAGCTTCTATCAGGGAGAGGAGGCTGATGAGGAAAAAGTTGAAAAGGAGCTGAGGAGTGCAACCTCCATCAACCTTGTTGGGGAGAGGGCAGTGGGAGTTGCAAAGAAAATGAAGCTTGTTAAAGAATCAGAGGTTATGAGAATACAAAAAATTCCCCATGTACAAATATACAAAATATGAATAGGTGAGTGATACGAAGCTTAACCCCGGCGAAAGAATAATTCTGGAGAAAAACACCGACGTAGTAATTTTTACTAAACTTTTCGGTTCCTGGTTCCGCAACCGTCACCAGTTCCTTGTTAAGATATACCTCACTGATAAGAGGTTATATGTAGAGCAAATGGGACTTTGCATGTATGACGTAGAATTGCAGAGAATCCAGAATGTTATGGTGGGGGCACCGACCGGTTCATCCTCATTTTTGGATTTTCTATTTGCCCTTAAATACCCATTTATAGATACGAAGAGAGGCGTTTCTGTTCAATTCCAAATAGAAAAAAATTCTCCAAATCCTCTGGCGAGAGGTCGGTTGGTGACACTTTTCTTGGATCTACGCGATGACACTGACCTCTGGTTCAGGAAAATAATTGAGGCGAGAGGAGCTAGAACTTGAAAAATATCAAATAGGTTGCGTGCTGCATTGCCGTTAAGCATAGATTTATATACAAATTATAGATAATTCTATAGGTGATTATAGATGAACTATACAAGCATCCAGCTGCTCCCGAAGACAAAGGAGCGTTTAATGCGGTTGAAAGCCGGCAGCAGGGAAACATACGACACGCTCATTAATAAGCTGCTTGAACTGGTGCCTGAGAGGGATGATGAGGGAGAATACACCGATGAATTCAGATATGAGCTCCTTAATGCGAAGCTGGGTTTGAACAGAGGAAGAGTCTTCAGCCATTCGGAAGTCAAAAAATCCTTGGGGTTATAAAAGTGTGGAAAATTGAATACTCCGCAGAAGCATTGAGAGATTTGCATAAGCTTGAGAAAAGTGCTGTGAGAAGAATTATCAAGAAACTTGAGCAGGCAGCGCAGAACCCCAATCGTTACTTCGAGCGGCTTGTCGGCTATGAGGACTACAAACTCCGCATTGGCGACTACCGAGTTATAGCACTGCTGTTGCATGGAAAACAGATCATCTACGTAGAGAAAATAGGGCACAGGAAGAAGATTTACAAATAATCAAGCGATTAGAACTTGAAAAGCACCTTTGCCAAAATAACCACTGCGAGAATTGCCAACAAGTATAACGGAGCCGTTTTTGAAACTTCATTAATTCTCTTGTAATAAACAACATAAAGTGTTGAAAGCGAGAAGGATAGAATGAAAAGAGCTATCAGATGAATCACCTCCCCACTCCTTATTCCTTCCCACGGAAACCCAGCAACCAGCCCATTTGAAATCATAATCCCAACAGTTATCCAAACCGATATAGTTAGTATTGCTGCCAGAATAAGCAGACAACCAAACAACCTCCTCATCTTCCTTCTCCTGCTCTCCCCAACAACCCTGTGAAAAACCTTCATCCTCATCCGCATGCTCTATCCTCCGGGTGAGTTGTGAATAACTTATACTCCTCGCTTCCCACAACGTTTTTCAATGGAATGAATGTATTGCCAACAAAGAACAATCCACTTCCAAGCTCAGCAGTGAGAAGATAATTCTTCGCTGTTTCGTTCAATTTAAACGTAGCTGCAACGTCATCTATTATTGATGGTTTCATTCTTAAAAGGAGTTGCCAGGAGGAGTTTGCCATCACTGCTTTTCCAGCCTTGCTTGTCACCAAATCATACACATCCTGCGTTATGAGAATCAACCCCATGTTGTGGTGCCTGCACGTTTTCACGATATTCAGAATATACCCCTCCTCCCCCTCTGTTTGAAGCAGCTTCCACGCCTCATCAACAACCAACAGCTTCTTCCTCAAATCCCCCTTCATTCTGTTGTAAACAAACTCCAGAATAATAAACATCATTATCCTCCTCACCTCCCTTGGAAGGGAGCCTATCTTGAAAACCACAAACCTCTCATCCAGCTTCTTTATGTTGGTTTGTCGGTTTATGAATGAAAATGAACCTTTCACAAACCTCCTGAGAGCTGATGATACCGCGGTTGCTGCCTCCGCTCTTTTTGCGAAACTGCTTCTCCTCTCCTTTTCAACATACTCATACAAATCTGAAAGAGTTGGAGCAGTCCTGCCCCATGTTTTAGAGTCGTGCGTGATTCCTCTCTTTGAATATATCTTCTCAAAAGCCTCATCCAACAAATCCTTCATCTCATCATTCATCTCAGAAACAAAGAACTTCATCAAGCTGTGGAGGAAGAAAAGCTTCTCATCATAGCTCTCCATTATCTGGAATGGGTTGATAAACGAATCCGATTTCTGGGAGAACTCAATAACTCTGCCACCCAAATTTCTTGCAACATTTTCATACTCCCCCTCCTCGCTTGGATCAAGCACTATAACATCAACACCCTGTTGCAGTGCTCTTGTGAGAATTGTTTTCACCGCAAATGACTTGCCACTGCCAGACATTCCTAAAATCAACCCATTTGCATTCTCAAAAGATTTTGAAAAAATATCGCAGATGACTGGCATGCCATCCAGCTGGTTCTCCCCAAACATAATCCCTTTCGGCTGTGGCTCAACATACGCGCTGACAAATGGGAAGCATGCAGCTAAGGATGAGGATGTCATATTCCTTCCAACTCCAAGCCGATTATACCCAAGCGGAGCGCAGCTTCTGAACCCATCATCCATCCTCTCATAAACAACTGCTGGCTTCAATCTAACTTCATTCAGCTTTGAAACAACCAAATCAGTCAACAAATTCAACTTCTCCAAACTTTCTGACTCAACGCATACATACAGAGAAAATACAAAAGCCCTCTCCGAACCGCTTGTAAGCATTTCTATGAGCTGCTCGGTTGCCTTTCTCTGCATCCTTGCAGAATGAGAAACCAACTTTCCAGCCGCCTCATCCGTTGCAATATCTATCGCCTGCTTCTCCAGCAGTTTGTTATAATACGCAAGCACTGAGGAGAAGTCAGTTGGTTGTATGTGCATTGATATGTGGAAAGCACCTCTTGTAATCATAAGCGGTTCAAGAAAACCAGGTTCAACAGTTTCAGGATACCCAACAACAGCTATCGTTCTGTAAAACTTGTTGTTTACCTGAATATAATCCCGGCTTGTGTTTACATACACTGGAGCAGCAACAGAAGCCAGCATCTCAACAGGAGTGCTGTAATCTATCTTAGCACTGCTGAATTTTGAAAGTTCCGCAATCTCCTCACGCACCGCCTCCCATTTCTTCTTCCAATCACTGCTCAGCGTTATTGGAGAGAGGTAATCTGAATTGAGCTCGCATAATGGTGAGAAGAAGGATGAGTAAAGCAGAACAACTCCATCATCATTCACCCTTTTCGGTATCAACCCAACGTTTGTCAACCCTTTCATAACAATCTGAACTCTCTGCTCAAGAATGCTTCTCCTTTCCTTCTCATCCTTCCCCTCCCTTCCACCGCAGCTAACCACGACATTGAATGTTCTATACATAACCCTCTCATCCCTCAGTTTATTCCTGAGGAATGACTCAAAAGATTTTGAGAACTTCATCAGCCTCACATCCCGTATCTCCTCAGCTCTCTTCCGTATATTCTCAAAGAATTCATCAAGGTTGAGCTGGTGGGTTTTTACAACAACCTGAACAGGTATGGTGTCTGAAGCGGATGAGCCAGAGAGAGAGTCAAGAAAGTTTTTGTATGACTCAAAAACAGCTTTCTGCTGCTTTTCATCCAGAACTGAGAAGTTGATTGGCTGAACCTGAACGACTGCTTTCATATCCCCATTTTTCATATACGCAACTCCATCCCGTATGTCAGCTACATCAATGAACTCAAGCGCTTTCCTGTCCATAAAACCAATTCTTTTTGGAGAGCGGAGGAATGCAAGCTTCTGGAAAGCCCATCCCTCAACGTTAAGAAAAACAAGAGCAAACCCAATTACTGCAAGAAGCAGAATTATGATGTACTGCCATACGCCAAGAAACTCCAGTTCACCATAAACTAAAAAAATCAGAAAAACAGTCAGCAGCGCGTATATCACCTGCCTTCTCCTCAAACCGAAAACTATAACCTCCTCATAATCCCCCACCTCCTGAGGGATTTTCACAAGCAAGCCACCACCAATTCTGTTAATGTGCGAATATATTTAAATTCACCACCCAAATATATACTTGGTGATTTTTATGAAAACTAGCATTCTTGTTCTCTTTATAAGTGTGATGTTGCTGTTGGGC
>Ga0123519_10001974_pt1 | contig 34974 bp, 31 predicted proteins | sample YelNatPaOPRAMG02_FD_87396 | JGI IMG/M metagenome (GOLD analysis project Ga0123519, IMG submission 87396) | Hot spring microbial communities from Yellowstone National Park - Yellowstone National Park OP-RAMG-02 (version 2) | ecosystem: Environmental > Aquatic > Thermal springs > Hot (42-90C) ... | reverse complement strand
GTTAGGCCCTACCTTGCGGTAGCAGCTGGCAGAGATTAGGAAAACGAAAATTACGACAATACCGACAACTATTCCTATTGCCCAGATTATGTTCGTATCCATTAGAATCGCTCCTCTCCAAACCAATGATTCGCGCCTATACTGTCTTATTATTTATAAAGGGCGAACGACGAGCATATTGCCCCTGATATTGACGATCTGAACCTTGGTCCCACGTGAAATCGCGGATCCGCTTGCGGACATAGCCGGAGCGGTAAATCTGGTCCCCTTGATAGTGTAGGTAATCTGTCCTACGCGGCCTTCCGGAATCCCGGCAGTCACACCGGCTTCGCAGCCCAACACCTCGGACATCGTGGCTTCGCTGCTGGCTTGTGCTTTAATGAACACATTCACGAACAGCATAAACTGCCCAGCTGCAATAATAAGTGATGTGGGCAGCGAAACGGCAAGGCTGCCTAAAGGTCCCAGCTTCAGCACCCACAATGCAATCAGGCCCGATGCGCCGAAGAATGTGATGAATATGGAGGTCGTCATCGGATTGAGCACGCTCGCACCCGGCATTTGATTAGGCTCGCCTGAATCTACACCAACCGTGTGGCTCGCATGCCCGTGCCCGACATGAGCGCCATGGCCCACCGTGGGAGCGTGGCCATGACCAATATCAAGCCCATGACCATGCCCGATATTAAGGTCATGTCCTCCGACATGTGCGCCGTGGCCGAAATGGCCACCAAAGATCGCTCCTACCGCGGCAAAGAAGAAGCCGAGCGCCATGCATATGAAATAAAACACCGACATCCCACTCCACATGTTCGCTCACCTCCTCAATTAGTTACTCTTTTCATATTCTAACATTGCAAGCAAGTTCCTCTAATGATAACCAGTTTTTATGCGGATAAGCTAAAATATCTTGCCTTTCAGCAATACTTGATTCTGCATCAGGGCAAAAACAAGCAATTCTATCAGGCTGTAAGCTTTGTTACGGGCGGGATAATTAATATGATTAAGATTCTAAATATATGGCTTATGATGGGGTCAGGAAGAGGATCATCAAAATGCGAATCCTGATATTGATCGGGCTTTGTTTATTATTGTTAAGCACCGCGTCGGCAGCTTCCTCGCGGTGGTTCCAGGGAGTCATAAACACTACAAATCCAAATAACTGCACGCAGCTTACATTCAACAACAGCTCCTCACAACCCGGAGCGCCGCAGCCTTTAAACAATATGAACACGCGCCAGTCCAATCCGGCTAATCAGCGAATTATGCTCAACTTCAATAATTCTACAACAGATCAGCGCCAAAACAGCATGGTTGCTCCGGCTGTATACAGTGTTCCAACTCCCGAACCAAGCGCCCTGCTCTCATTATGTGCTGGTATAGTATGTCTAGGTTTATATAAGAAACTTAGATAATTTACTAATACAGATAGGCCGGGCATCAGCCCGGCCTGCTTGTCTATTATTACACTTATAACAGTAAGAACTGTAAGTCGGTATCGGGAAAAGGGTTTCCCGAAACAACGGTCATCATTGGTCAGATGCTGGGTGCGATTCCCGGCGCCGTTTTATGTTCATGAGTGCGCATGAGAATCTCTATATACTGCGCGCGCTCGAACGCATAGGGGTCCGCTACATTCTTCTGGCTCAATTTCCCTCTAAACGCATCGATGTCAGCGTAGCCCTTTGAATCCATCCATTCCGATAATTCACGGTTCATCACGCTGATATGGTCGATTCCGTTCTCATAAAGCGCCGATACGGTCTGCACCGCCCTGGCTCCGACAAGTATTTGCCTTGCCACGTCCAGGCCGGTATGGACTCCCGTGCTTTCAGCGATATCGACATCCAGCACATCGGATAATATTGCTATCCACCTCATCGGCAGCCGCGACTCAGCCGGCGTGCTCAGCTCAAGCCGAATCTCCGGCGATTCAGTCTCAGGGTTGATAATGGGCTGATAGAACCGATTGAACATTACGATTCCGTCCGCCCCCACCTCAACTACCTTCTTAGCGAAGTTAGCGACCGATGTATACCACGGGCTAAGCTTCACCGCAACCGGGATCGATACGCTCGATTTCACTTCCGAAACGACTTCGAGTGATTGCTTCTCGATCTCTTCCCCCGGCTTATTCGGATCAGTTTCCAGAGAATAAAGATTCAACTCCAGCCCATTACAGCCCGCACTCTCGAGCTGCTTCGCATATTCGATCCATTTCCCCTTCGAAGTTGCGTTCAGGCTCCCAAACAGCGGGAAGTTCACCTCTTTGCGAGTCCGCTCAATCCACATAATGTGTTCTCTCGGCCCCGCATGCTCCATATGTGGAAAGTAGGTAAGCGATTCCGCGAACCTTTCGGCTCCAATTTCTATTTCTTCATCTACTTCTTTTGTCTCGAGTTCGATCTGCTCCTGAAAAAGCGAGTATACAACCAATCCGCCCGCGCCGGCTTCTTCCGCTCTTTTGATGTTATCGATCCTGTTCGAGAGCAGCGATGCGCCAACCACCACCGGGCTGGTCATTCGTATTCCCATAAACGAGGTACTAAGGTCTGCCATTTTCATCTCCCCCATTCCGAAAGTTTCTGCTAGACATATACCCCGCTACTGGGAAACAGAAACGGCTCCGCTTGATCAGCGAAGCCGTTAATTACTTTTAAATTCCAGAAAAACTATTTTCTTCCGCGAACGCCCAAAACTAGCGATCCAAGTCCACAGACTAGCGCCAATATGCTCGCAGGTTCAGGAATGGGAGTATATGCAAAATCATCCCATATCAGGTGTGTGTAAGGATCGGCTTGATATATCTGGACCGCATTAAAGCCCAAATTCCCCCACACGCTCCAGAACTGGTAATCATCTATCCAGGCAGAAGTCTCGTTCGCACCATACTCAATCTTTAACTGATGCCATCCCTTGGTACGGAACGGCCCCTGCATCCATGCAATCCCGTTATATGATCGATACTGGCCGTGATCGAGTCCGATTCTACAATCGTAGCCGGCATTCCCCTGGGGAACCGTTGAATTTGTTAGAATCATTCCGTTGTGAGGTCCGTAAGATCATCGTAGATCCACAGGCTTACAGTCCCCTTCTGCACTCCGGACCAAATAGGTCACGGTTATTCTACTGATGCAGCTAATTCTCTGCGTATAACCAGCGCCATTAATAGCAATATATCTTACAATAGATTAGTTGCCTAGCTCAGCTGCCACATTTTGAGATCCGGGTATGCAAAGAACGGCCCAGCCATTTAGGCTGGGCCGCGTCATCTTTTCTTGCTATTATGCAGATTATGCTTCCGGCTTCGCGCCGTTCATGCTCATCTCAGCCATCGCCTGATAGAGTTTCCACCGCTTCTTGGTGTCCTGCTCCGCCAGGGCCATCAGCTTCGCAGCCGAATCAGGGTTAATCTTCTTAAGAACACGATACCTGTTCTCACCATAAGCATACTCGGAGAACGAGATCGTCGGCTCCTTACTGTCCAGCTTGAGCGGATTCTCGCCCTTATCAGCCAGCTCAGGATTGTATCTCATCAAGATCCAGTGACCCGATTCCAGAGCCTTCTTCTGCTCCGCGATACCAAAGGTCGTATTGATACCGTGCGCGATGCAGTGAGCATAGCAGATCACCAGCGACGGACCATTGTAAGCCTCAGCTTCGACGAGCGCCTTTACCAGGTGAGCCGGGTTCGCAAGCGATACGCGGGCAACGTAGACGTCGCCGTAGGTCATCGCCATCATCGCAAGGTCTTTCTTGCCGGTCGGCTTGCCGCCCGCCGCGAACTTCGCGGTCGCAGCTCTCGGAGTCGACTTGGACATCTGACCACCGGTATTGGAGTAGACTTCCGTATCGAGAACGAGCAGGTTAACATTCTTACCGCTCGCAACCACGTGGTCCAACCCACCGTAGCCGATGTCATACGCCCAACCATCGCCACCGACGATCCACACCGACTTCTTCACCAGGTAGTCAGCAACGCTCTCGAGCTGCTTGCAAGTCTCGCAGCCGGCAGCGATTCCGGAAGCCAGAGCAGACTTCAGCTCCGCGACTCTCGCGCGCTGAGCTTCGATGCCTTCCTGGGTCGACTGATCGGCGCCCTTGATAGCCTCGGCAAGCTCCGCCTTCGCAGCGCCGCCCTCGACAGCTTTGTCCAGCAGCTCAAGTGCGAACTCACTGAACTTGTCGACAGTCAGTCTGAAGCCCATACCGAACTCAGCGTTGTCCTCAAAGAGGCTGTTCGACCACGACGGGCCCTTGCCATCCTTGCGGGTCGTATATGGAGTCGTCGGCAAGTTGCCGCCGTAGATCGACGAACAACCGGTCGCGTTCGCGATTATAGCCCTGTCACCGAATAGCTGGCTTACCAGCTTCACATACGGGGTCTCGCCGCAGCCCGCGCAAGCGCCGGAGAACTCGAATAGCGCCGGCAAGAACTGGCTGCCCTGAACGGTCGCCGAATTGTAAAGCGAAGGATCGGTCTCAGGCAGCGAGAGGAAGAACTCCCAGTTCTCGCGTTCGCTCTCTCTGATCGGCTCCTGCGGAACCATATTGATAGCCTTCTTGCCGGTCGGCTCCTTGGTCTCGGCGTTCTTCTCGATACCAAGGCAGTTCTGTACGCACAGCTCGCATCCGGTGCAGTCCTCGGGAGCTATCTGCACGGTGAACTTCTTGCCCTTCATCTTGCCTTTGCCGTCCATGCTCTTGAACGTAGCAGGAGCGCCGGCAAGCTCGCTCTCGTCATAAGCTTTCATGCGAATAGACGCATGCGGGCAGTAAAGGCTGCAGTATCCGCACTGGATACACAGATCCGGGTTCCACTCAGGAATGCTTACGGCGATGTTTCGCTTCTCGTACTTCGTGGTTCCGGTCGGGTAGCGGCCATCGATCGGCATCTTGCTCACGGGGATATCGTCGCCGCGTCCCGCCATGATCTCAGCGGTAACTTCTTTAACGAACTCAGGAGCATCCTCGCTTACAACCGGCGGCATCTTGAACGCGCTGGTCACGTGATCGGGATACTTCACTTCGAAGGTGTTCTCAAGAGCCGCATCGACAGCCTTGTTGTTCATCTCGACAACCGCATCGCCGTATCTGCCGTAAGTCTTCTTAACGGCTTTCTTGATCGCGGCGATCGCCTGATCTTCGGGCAGGATTCCACTGATCTTGAAGAATGCAGTCTGCATCATAACATTGATACGTCCGCCAAGGCCGATCTTCTGCGCGAGGTCGATCGCGTCGATCACATAGAACTTGACTTTCTTATCGATGATCTGCTTCTGAACTTCCTGCGGAAGAGTGTCCCACACAACATCTGGGCTGTGCTGGCTGGTCAGGAGGAATGTGCCGCCCTCCTCGATGTTCTTGAGCATGTCATATTTCTCGAGGAAGCTCGGGTTGTGGCAGGCGATGAAGTTCGCGCGGTCGATCAGATACGGGCTGCGGATCGGGTTCTTGCCGAAGCGCAGGTGCGAAACCGTTACCGAACCAGCCTTCTTCGAGTCATACACGAAGTAGCCCTGTGCGTAGTTGTCGGTCTCTTCGCCGATGATCTTGATAGAGTTCTTGTTTGCGGATACGGTGCCGTCGGAACCGAGGCCGTAGAACATACCACGGAAAACGCCCTTATCAGCAGTAGAGAACGACGGATCATACGGAATGCTGTTCTTGGTAACGTCATCTTCGATACCGACGCTGAAGTGATTAAGCGGCTTCTCGGAATTGAGATTGTCGAACACGCCCTTGACCATCGCGGGCGTGAACTCCTTCGAACCGAGTCCATACCGGCCGCCAACGACCTTCGGGAACTCCTTGAACTTAGCGGTACCATCAGCGATAGCTTCTTCGATCGCACCGACAACGTCAAGATAAAGAGGCTCGCCAAGCGCACCCGGCTCTTTGGTGCGGTCGAGAACGGCAATCTTCTTAACACTCGCGGGAATAGCATCGATGAACGCCTTCACGCTGAACGGTCTGTAAAGTCGGACTTTGAGCACACCGACCTTCTCGCCCTTGTTTACAAGGTAGTCAACCGTCTCGTGAGCCGTCTCGGTACCCGATCCCATCAGAATGATGATTCTCTCGGCATCCGGAGCGCCGACATAGTCGAACAGGTGATACTGCCGCCCGACGATCTTCGCGAACTTGTCCATCGTCTCCTGGACGATTCCCGGAGCAGCGGTATAGAACGTATTCACGGTCTCACGGCCCTGGAAATAAACATCCGGGTTTTGAGCGGTTCCGCCCATCGACGGGTGATCGGGGCTCAGAGCGCGCTTGCGGTGAGCGATAACCAGGTCATCATCGATCATCGCGCGCATATCGTCATACGTCAGCTCTTCGATCTTCTGAATCTCATGGCTGGTTCTGAAGCCGTCGAAGTAGTGCAGGAACGGCACGCGGCTGGCCAGTGACGACTGCTGTGCAATGAGAGCAAAGTCCATCGCTTCCTGAACGCTTGCGGAACACATCATAGCGAAACCGGTCTGTCGGCATGCCATGACGTCGCTGTGATCACCGAAGATCGAAAGAGCCTGGCAGGCCAGCGATCTTGCCGTCACATGGAACACAGTCGGGGTAAGCTCGCCCGCGATCTTGAACATGTTCGGGATCATCAAGAGCAAGCCTTGAGAAGCGGTAAATGTGGTGGAGAGAGCACCGGTCGCTAACGCGCCGTGGACAGCGCCTGACGCGCCGCCTTCGCTCTGCATCTCCGTTACCGTGGGGATAGTTCCCCAAATATTTTTCTCCCCACGAGCGGTTTTCTCATCGGAGATCTCGCCCATCGGAGAGCTCGGCGTAATAGGATAAATTGCGATAACTTCGTTAGTTGCGTGCGCTACGTGGGCAGCTGCCGAATTGCCGTCGTAGCTTTCCATTTTTCTTGCCATAACGTCTCCTTGGTCTGATATGGTTTCAGATTTCTCGTCGCCACTGGAGCGCCTGGATCAGAGTCGCCTGATCGGCGTAGTCCATGTCGCCTCCAACGGGCATACCGTGAGCAATTCGCGTGACTCTCACTCCGAGGGGCTTCAGCAAACCAGCGATATACATCGCGGTCGTGTCGCCCTCGATCGTGGGGTTAGTAGCCAGAACGACTTCCTTGATCACGCCCTCATTCACTCTGGAAACCAGCTCACGTATCTTCAACATCTCAGGACCAATCCCGTCCATAGGCGATATAACCCCGCCCAGCACGTGGTACAGGCCCCGAAATTCATTCGTCTTTTCCATTGCGACCACGTCCCGCGGCTCAGCTACGACACAAAGGAGAAACCCGTCTCTCCGTGCGTCATTGCAGATACCGCACCGGTCCTGGTCGGTATAATTGTAGCAGATCGGACACAGCCGGATATGGTGTTTAACCTCGAGCACGGCCTCAACCAGAGCCTGGGCTTCTTCCTCGGGGATCCGCAGGATGTGGAATGCCAGCCTCTGAGCCGATTTCGGCCCGATTCCCGGCAATTTTTCGAACTCCGCTACGAGCTTTGCTAGTGGTTTTGCGTAGTGCATATTTTTCTGAGTATAAGCTGTACACACAAATAATTGGCGGGCTCTCCACCCGCCATTTGTCTACAGTCTCGAGGCAATACTATTATATCAGAATCCGCCTAAATATTGAAGGGCTGCCGCTCGCTTCGTTTAGAACAATCCCGGTATATTCAGCCCGCCGGTCAGCGTCTGCATCTTCGATGTTTTCATCTCCGCCGCGTTTTCGAGCGCCTCGCGAACCGCGCTCACAACCAGATCCTGCAGCATTTCGACATCCTCAGGATCCACAACCTGCGGATCGATAGTAATTTCGAGGAATTCACCCATACCATTCGCTACAGCCTTCACCATGCCGCCGCCCGAAGATGCCTCGACACGAGTCTCGCGAAGCTCCTGCTCTATCCGCTGCGTATCTTCCATCATCTTCTGCACTTGCTTCATCATGTTGCCCATCCCGGGCATATTGCCGAATGGATTTCCTTTAGCCATTATCCCTGCTCCTTCCACGGGTCTTCATCATCGCTGTAATCGACAACCGTGCCGCCCAGCGTTGTAAGCACATCATTCAAAAGCGGGTGCGCCACTTGCTCGGTCGACTGCGGTTTTGGTTGCGACTCCGCCGATTGCCCGGCGGGATCATCAATAATTGCGGTGGCTATCTTTAATTTCGCCTCCAGTATGTCAAATAGTCCCTTTTCGATCCACTGCGGATCATGTTCGATTCTCTTTCTATGAAAATCCCACTTTTTTGAAAATCCCAGCGTGAGCACATTTCCCGATAACCCGATCGGCTGCCCTTCACGCGCGGTCGCTGCTACATTCGGCTGCTTCAGTATTTTCTGCACATGTCGCAATACTTTCTGCCATTCACGTTGAATCTCGCCAAGCGTGACCGATCCCGCGCTTATTTCAGTCTGCGCCATATCCGCTGCCTGCGGTTCCGTCACAATCTCTCCCGGCGCTTCTTTCGCGGAATCAACCGGCTCCTCATGCGCAGACGCCTCGATTTTCGGCTCCTTAAAAACAGGCTCTTTTCTCACCGGCTTCGGTTCAGGAACGGGCTCAGGGCGCGGCGCAGCGGTTTGCCTCGCAGGAGCAGCCACGGTCGCAACGGCGACGGGCGCTTCCTTAGGCCTTGCCATAGCCTTCAGCATCGCCATTTCCAGGCTCAGCCTGTGCTGCTCATTCCATTTCAAATCTTTCTCAGCAGCGGCAAAGGTATCGATGATGCCGATCAATCGCTCCTGCGAGAAAGTCTCCGCCTGGTCTTTCCATTTCTGATTATTCGCGTGGCGCGAATTGGCTCCTACCTTGAGCTCAAGTAAATCTCTAAAATGCGCGGCAGCCGACCGCAGCAACTCTCTCACATCCCTGCCCTCTCGCATCAATTTATCGGCAAGAGAAAACGCCGCGGCCGTATCAGTCGATGAAAGCACATCCCCAAGTTCCAGCAGGACCTCTTCATCAACCATCCCCAAGACAGTATATACATCCTTCGCGGTGATGTTGTTCTCGGTATAAGCCATCACCTGTTCCAGCAAACTCAGTGAATCACGATAAGATCCATTCGCGCTCCTCGCAATCAGATCGAGCGCATCATCGTCGATCTGCGCGTTCTCGCCCTGAGTCACATATTTTAAGCGCTCGCTGATCTCGTTAACCGTGCCTCGCCTGAAATCGAACTGCTGGCACCGCGAACGAATGGTAATGGGGATTTTATTAGACTCAGTAGTAGCCAGGATAAACACAGCATGAGGCGGCGGTTCTTCGAGGGTCTTCAGAAATGCATCTTTAGCCTGAGGTGAGAGCTGATGTGCTTCGTCGATGATGTATATCTTATATCGCAGCCGCATCGGAGGATATTTAACACCCTCGCGCAGCGCATCGACATCATCCACGCTTCTGTTCGAAGCCGCATCCATTTCGATTACATCGACCGCCGTTCCTTCGGTAATGGATCGGCACTCATCGCATACATTGCAGGGATCGGGGGTCGGACCATTACCGCAATTAAGGGCTTTAGCGATCAATCGGGCGACAGTAGTCTTGCCGGTCCCTCGTGATCCACAAAAGAGGTAGCCCTGCGCGATTCGCCCCGCGCGGATCGCATTGCGAATCGTTCGCACGACGTGATCCTGCCCGACAACATCGTCGAATGTCTGGGAGCGGTATTTTCGATAGAGGGAGACGTAGGACATTTTTCCAGTTGAAAGTCCAAAGTCATAAGTCACAGATGCCTCCGCAGACTTTAGACTTTCAACTTTGGACTTTGGGCTCAAATTTAGTGATCGTGCACCCACCTCTGATAAGGTCGCCCAAGCGTTGCCCTGGTAGTTAACTCCAGCCAGATCACCATGCGGCACATGTGCGAACGCGCTTACCGCTGCTTCCTCCCGGACCTGACGGGGTTCACGCGCCGGGCATTGCGCAGGGCCCGACTATCAACGCCACTTTCCAAAGTACATGCTCAAACGGCCAGACCGCGGGCAGGAATTCAACCCCGCTGTAGCGGTTTGCGGGTATAGGGCACCGCTAGTTCCCCGTCTAGCACGATCACATCTTTAAACTTGCCGCCACGCATCACCATGCAACCACAGACCCTGAATCAAGATCAAGTTAACGCATCACACGCCTCATGGTAAGATGCTACACATCATGCTGAATTCGATCCAGCATCTATAGTGCGGCGTAACGTTATATTATATCACGTCTATCGAGAATGAACTCCTTTTTCAAGAAATGAAATCCCGGTATAGGTTTTTCTAGCCCCGGAACAGTCGTCGTATCGAGGCAGTTTTTATCAGTCAGCGCTTCGCCCTTCCATCCGATCCTGTCCTGAACATAATCCGGCACTCCCGGCTGTATAGGCGAAACCCATATCGTCAGCTTATACTTCTTCGCTTTGAACGGATACATTTCAGCATCCCTTATATCGCCAAGGTCGATTCGGGACGAAAATGCTCCGCCTCCCACGTAGATGCTGTCCCATGCGACAGTCTGATCCGTATTTATCCTCCACGAGAAAGTATTCAGCGTGGGCATCTTGTAGTCGTAGTCTTCCAGGCGCCAATACACACGGCTGCCATCTCGCCACAGCTGCTTGCGCTCCGCTGTAGCGGATGCATTATCTCGATACCAGCGCGTAAAGGCTTCCGATGCCAGGTCCTTATACTCCGACGCCGGGATCAGGTTCAACTTCCCCTTGATAAGCAGCACCTTAGGAGCAACCCGCATCCATGTAACCTGGAAACCTGCATCGAGCGGCTTTGCCGCATCACCAGCCCACTGCTTGCCCTTGCGGCTCTCGTAATCAGCCCTGGCAGCTTTTGTCGCCACCGACCAGTCAGGCTCAGGGAACTTTTGACCAGGATTCTTAGCCTTAACAATCTCCCAGTTCCGATCCAACGGCTTGGACACTTCCTCAGCGAGCTTCAGGCCCTTCTCATAGTAATCCATGTTACCATAGCGCCAAGCAAGCCTCAGATATAAAAGCGCCAGGTTCCGGTTGCAAAGATCGACCGATGTCTCGTCGACTCCGGCTTCGATATCCTTGTTCTGCTTTTCTTTTTTGATGATATCCTTGACGTCTTTGAGCGATACATACCACTGCTTGATAGCATCGTCGAACCGGCCCACTTTCTCGTAAGAATGCGCCAGCATCCTGTCTACGAACTCAGGCCTGTCTATCGGCTGTCCGGTATTCGGGTCCGAACCATGCTTCTTACATGCCTTCTCGATCCATATCAGCGCCTGCTGATCATCCATCATCTTCTTCTGATAATGAGTCCAGCCGAGCTCAAAGTAAAGGTCCCAGATATCGGGATTATTCCTGATACCCTCCTTAAGGAGAGCAATTGATGCAGGAATGTATCTCTTATCCGACATCGAGTTGGCTTCATCGACGAAGTTATAGTCCAGGTGCCACGCGCCCGTCGTGTATACGTCGATATTATGCGGATCGAGCCAGGTAACCAATCTTACAATGGGTATGATCGCCTGATACTGCCCGCGATGGAAGAAATCATCCGCTCGAATCCACAGCGCGCCCGCCACAACTTCCTTAAATCCCGTAAGCGACGCAACAGCAAACTCGCCCGGCAGCTGAGCCATCAAATCGCCGTTGTTTCCTCCGTCGACGGACCTTTCCTTCGCGCGGATATGAATATAGTGAGGGTCTTGCCACGCCTGGAATGCGATAACGAATATCAGCAGAACGATGGCTAAACCAATAAGCGGCTTACGACTTCGTTCATCCATGGCCTACACTTCCCTGTTCTGAAAGATTAAGATAGCAAGGACCAGCGCCAGCAGAGCATAAACAACAGCGTATAAGAACATTCGCATCGTGTATATGCCCATGTTGGCAATCGACGCTTCCGGGTGAAGAAGCTGGTTAGGCATATTGAACTGATCGAACCGCGGCAGCACGTAGAAGACGACTTTGTAGAAAATCTTCAAGAACGGGCCAGCGCCTTCGGCGCCGCCCAGGCTCTGAACGATAGTCGAAGCAAAGCCCACCACGTAGACCGCGGCTCCCATAAAGAAGTTCACAGTAGAAGTAAATATAGTCGAGAACAGCAGCACCACCGAGCTCAGCACCATAAACTGCAGGTAGATGAGAATGACGCCCCAGAGCATGTTCATATCGAATACCTGCACCTTTTCGGTGCCGACACCAGTGATACCCTGTGCCGCGACTTTACTCAGAGCCGGCTGCTCCGCTCCCCATGCCTTAAGGACAACGGTCGCAATAAATACAACGCCCATAAGGCCCGTGGTAATAGCGAGTGTAAGTATAGCTCCGAGGAACTTGCCGATTATGAACTCGTAACGTGTCACCGGCTTAGCGAGGATTGTATAGATCGTCCTTCGCTCGATCTCCTGCGGGATAAGCGATACGCCCAGTACCAGGCTGATAAATATCCCAGCCAGCGCCATAAGCCCCAGGCCGAAGCTTTTCAGCATCATAAGGTCAGCCGATACGCCTCTTTGGCTCGAGAACGACAGCGTCTGAGAGAACGACAGCGAGAGTACAATAAGGCCAATGGTCACGACAAGGAATATCTGCAGAACTTTCTTGCGCAGCGCATCCCCTACCGTAGTTTTAGCAATCGCCCATATAATCACTTCCGTACCTCCCTGACAATCTCCACAAACAGATCTTCGAGGGTCTGTCGCTGCGGCACGACCGATATGAGCGATGCCTTATCTCTGATCATATCGAGGACATTATGCACAGTCTCCTCGCTCTCGACGTAAAGCCGCACCCTGTCACCTTCAGCCGCAACATGCTCCACGACAGGTGTCAACTGATCGACCAGCCCCGTCTGCGGCTTCGAAATCGTAATGATCGTACGTCCGGCATGCAAAAGCTCCTCCATCGATCCGATCTTTACGAGTTCGCCACGATTGATAATGGCAACTCTGTCACAGACGCGTTCGACATCGGAAAGCTGGTGGGAACTCAAAAACACCGTCTTGCCCTGATCGCGGAGAGAAAGAATGAGGTCTTGAATATCTTTATGCGCGATAGGGTCCAGGCCCGAAGTCGGTTCGTCAAAGATAAGGAGATCAGGATCGTTTATCAGAGCTTGCGCAATTCCGACACGCTGGAGCATACCTTTTGAATACTGTCTTAGAGCTCGCTGTCCGTCCTTCGCAAGACCTACGCGATCTAGCAACTCGCCAATTTTCTCCTTGCGAGCGCCCGGCCCCATCCTGAACAACTGGCAGTAGAAGTCGAGAACCTCCCCCGCATTCATGTGCTCATAAAAATAAGGACTCTCGGGAAGATAACTCGTCTTATGCTTCGCATCGATGTCCCCGGCGGGTTTACCCATAACCAGCGCCGTACCCGCTGTAGGGAAAAGCAGCCCCAGGAGCATCTTGATGGTGGTGGTCTTGCCGGCGCCGTTCGGTCCGATGAAGCCGAAAATCTCACCTTGATTAACCTGGAAGTTGAGATCATTTACGGCTGCAACTCCATCACCGAGGCGGCCTTTATAGACCTTGGTCAGCCCTTGCACTACTATGGCTTCTGCCACACTCATACCCCCATAACCCGGATTCGCCAGGCCGGCTATTTAGATAGAGACCGGAAAGCCGCCTGCGCCACTCGCAGAAACAGGCAGCCTACAGCTGCCCTTGTGCTTAAGTATACGTGGGCATGCTGCAGGCTGTCAAGCAAACGACCTCAGCCGTCAGCCTAGCCATTACCAATACGAAAAGGCTGAGCCTGAGGTTCCTAACCTAGATATTTTAGTAGAGCTTTATTGCATTCGCCTCGCAATCGAACCCAGCAGTCTCTTTTTCCCACGATGCCGCGATATCCAGAGGCGACTTTCCGGCATCGATATCTTCTCTGATTTTAGTCCCACCAGCCAGCAAATCGAAGAACCGCTTCCCGTGGCTCGCCGGCGGCCTGTACTGGAAATGCTCCGGGTATAGATGCCTGATCGCGGAAACTGCCGCAATCCCCGTCAGCACCGGCTTGAACGCCTTTCTATCCGTAACATAGAGTTGCAATCCGCTGCACGGCTCCTTGCGGAACTTCCACTCGAACGGAGAGAAATACGCCTCCCGATACATTACACCCGGCAGATCGTAGCTCATCATCTTCTTGTGCAGATCGGGAGCATCGACCCAAGGAGCGCCGAATATCTCGAACGGCCGCGTCGTTCCCCTGCCCTCCGACACATTCGTTCCCTCGAAGAAACATGTGCCCGTATATACGGCAGCGGTATCCAGCGTCGGCATGTTCGGTGACGGCAGCACCCACGGCAGACCAGTCTCGTCGAACCACATCTCCCGGCTCCAGTTCTTCATCTTCACTACGTGCAGATCGCATTCGACTCCGAAACTGGCTCTATACAGCCTCGCAAGCTCTCCGGGTGTAAGCGCATGCCTTATCGGCATCGCATACATTCCAACGCCGGATGCGTATGCGGGATCGAGTATCGATCCTTCCGGGTTTGTCCCGGAGATAGGATTGGGTCTGTCGAGCACCCAGACTTTCACACCATGCTTACCGCAGGCTTTCATCACGTTAGCCATCGTATACGGGAACGTATAGAACCTCGCGCCGACATCCTGGATATCGGCGATCATAATATCGATCCCCTCCAGCATCTCCTCAGTAGGCGCACTCACCTTACCGTAAAGACTGTAGACCGGCACTCCCAACCGCGCATCAACAGTATCGCCGACCGCCGCGCCCTCAGCAGCATCTCCTCTTACACCGTGCTCCGGTCCAAAAAGCGCTTTAATCGTAACGCCCGCTCCGTGCAGCGCATCGGTAATATGGATCAGATCCTTGGTTACCGCCGAATGATTTGCGAGAATACCTACTTTAAGTCCCTTTAAATCCGCTAAGTGGTCAGTTAGCAGCGCATCGAGACCACAGACGACATTCCCCTTCTGCTGCATAATTTTAAGCTCCCCTCCGGCTTATAAGCCCTTAATTAGAGACCAAATGGAATATACAACACAGTGCAGCAGAAGTACTCCTGCTTGGAGAAGGGAGAATTTCTTAATTTTTAATCCTTGATTTTGAACACATGTATGGTGGTAGTCTGATCTTATTTGGTAATCTCTTTAGACGCGAAAGCCTGAATTATAGAAATAGTGAAAGAAGATTCTACTTTTTCTGGCTTTCTCTTTTTAGCGTCAAAGGAGACTATAAATCCTGGTCAACAATCACTCTACAAGTATTCAACATTAAGAATTAAGCATTGAGAATTTTCCCTTCCGCGTCCTCTGTATCTTCCGCGTCTCCGCGATCATTCCTTAAGAATCTTTAATATGGGATACACCCCGGCCCAAACTCTCTATTGACCGTGATTAGCCGGAATGGTATAATATTGCGTCAATGAGGGGCTGTGGCTCAGTTGGGAGAGCGCTTCCTTCGCACGGAAGAGGTCGTGAGTTCGAATCTCATCAGCTCCACCAATCCTGAAAAGGTCAGAGCGCCGGTTAATGATCCGGCGCTCTTGCCATTTTGGGGGGAAGATTGCAGTGCCTACCTCACCCAACATCGTCATTATCATGACCGACCAGCAGCGGGCCGACCTTTCGCACCGCGAAGGCTTTCCCCTCCAGACCACTCCTTTCCAGGACAACTTCGCGCGGCAGGGTGTATGGTTTAACAGGGCTTACACATCGATGCCGGCTTGCGCTCCGGCTCGCGTAAGTATGCTGACCGGGCGTTACCCCAGCGCAACCCACGTCCGCACGAACTGGAACATCAAAGACGCGAGCTTTGGGCAGGATCTTTTCGATATTCTTCATGCCCAGGGTTATATGACCGCGCTCTGCGGTAAAAACCATTCGCATCTCACGCCCGATAAGACTAATTTCTGGTACGAATGCAGTCATCTCGGCATCGATTCCGATGACCGCGCTCCGCAAGAAAAAGCTTTTGATGATTTTCTTAAAACCACACATTTCCACATATCGATGGACCCATCTCCATTTCCAGTTGAGTGCCAGATTCCTTACCGGCTGGTAACCCGTGCGCAAAGCTGGGTCAAATCAGTTAAGGACAAGCCATTCCTGCTCTGGTTAAGTTTCCCTGAGCCGCATAACCCTTACCAGGTTCCGGAGCCTTACTACTCGATGTTCCCACCCGAATCTATCCCGGACCCTCGCGCGGGAGTTGAAGCGCTGCCGGTTAAAGGGTTCAAGTATGAGTGGTGCCGGCAGTCTTTCGAGCGCGCATTCCCTGGATACTCCGACTCAATTCCACGCGCGCGCGCCAATTATTTAGGTATGCTGCGGCTGCTTGACGACCAGATCGAGCGCTTCATATCTTTCCTCGATGCACAAGGGTTACGAGAGAACACGGTCATCCTCATTCTCTCAGATCATGGCGATTTTGTGGGCGACTATGGACTATTGCGCAAAGGAGCAGGTCTTTCAGAATCGCTGACCCGAATACCGTTTCAGATCAGCGGACCAGGTATCCAAACTCTGGATCAACCGAACTCCGCTCATGTATCTATCTGCGATATCCTGCCGACTCTCTGCGAAGCCGTTAGAATCCCTCTCCCCGCCGGTGTCCAGGGAAGAAGTTTATGGCCGATCCTTACAGGGGCTGATTACCCTGCGGAGGAATTCAGATCCGCTTGCGTCGAACATGGTTTCGGAGGACTTTATTATACCTCCGACGAGCCTCTCGACCCGCGGGAAGATGGGTTAACCCCCAGCCACGACGGGCAACCCGGTGACTACGACTGCCTTAACAGCTGGACCCAGAGTGGCACGATGCGAATGGTCCGCAAAGACGATTGGAAGCTCATATACGATATGCAAGGCGAAGGTCAGCTTTACGACCTGAGCCGCGATCCCTCAGAACTCGAAAACCTCTACTCACATCCTGAAGCAGCAGAAAAACGAGCTGAGCTCCTCGAAGAGATGCTCACCTGGCTGCTGCGAATCCAGGACCCCCTGCCGCTGCCTAGAAGACGCTATGTAATGAAGCGGGATTCCCGCAGCTACTGGACTCCATACAAGACGTAAAAGGAAAAAATAGCAATGCCGGAAAGCACCTTTACAAGGCGGCGGTTTTTGACACTGGCAGGAATGGTGGCGGCTGCGATGCTGCTACCACCAACGAACCTCTTCGCGGCAGAAAAACGAAAGCCGAACGTCATCGTCATTGTGGCGGATGATCAGGGCTATGCTGAAATGAGCTGCGAAGGCGTAACCACGCCATACCTGGATTCTATCGCTAAGAACGGTATACGTTTCACCGATGCTTATGTAAGCTGCCCCGTGTGCAGCCCATCACGCGCGAGACTCCTTACCGGTCGTTATCAGGAAAGGTTCGGGCACTATCACAATCCACCCTCCACGCTCGACGAGGGCAATTGGGGACTTCCACTCGATCAAAAGACCATTGCCCAGTATATGAAAGAGCAGGGCTACGCGACCGGCGCAATCGGCAAGTGGCACCTTGGCGATAATGCCGCCCGCCACCCCAACAAGCGCGGCTTCGATGAATACTTCGGCTTCCTCAGTGATAATGGCGGACCAACTCCAGACACAACTTCCAGCAATTTTCCGTTCAGAGGCTACAAAATGCAGGTCCACGAGGGCGGAATCCGTATCCCATTTATGATGGAATGGAAAGGACACATCCCTGCCGGTAAGCTTTACATTAGACCTATAATTTCCCTCGATATACTTCCAACTGCTGTTTCGGTTGCGGAAGGCAAGATTGATCCTGACATAGATGGAGTAAATTTGCTTCCGTATATCGACAGTAAGAACTCTCAATCATCACACGATGTCCTCTGCTGGCGGTTCGATAAGCAATCGGCCACCCGGATGGGTTATTGGAAGCTTTCCAAGCATACGGGTTATGGGATCAAGCTTTATAATCCAGCTTCCGATCCCGGTGAAAAAGACGATCTCTCCGCTAAATACCCGAAAAAGGCCAAGGAGCTTCAAGCCGCCTGGGATAAGTGGAATGCAAAGAACATCGATCCGTTATGGCCCAGCAAGGTCGATACGCCATGGACGGATAAGGACTGGTAGATAAAAATATGAGTAATAACAAGCCTAATATTCTCTGGATATGCACCGATCAGCAGCGTTTCGATACTATAGCGGCGCTGGGCAACGAGCATATACGCACTCCGAACCTCGATAAACTGGTTTCCGAAGGCGTGACATTTACACACGCCTTCGCACAAAACCCGGTGTGCACGCCCAGCCGGTCATCGTTCCTTACAGGACGATATCCTCGCACCACGGGTGCGCGCCGTAACGGTCAGATGATCCCCGCCGATGAGATCCTCATCAGCAGAATGCTTGCCGATGCAGGTTATGACTGTGGTCTCTCCGGCAAACTGCATCTCGCTCCGTGCCAGAAAATGGTGGAAAAGCGCATCGATGACGGCTATCGTGTCTTCCGATGGAGCCACCATCCGCACCCGGACTGGAAAGAGAACGAGTATGCCCAGTGGCTCGAATCACAGGGCTATAATTGGAAAGACCTATACCGCCCAAACGGCAAGCCCGCATTCGCCGGCATTCCCGCTGATCTCCACCAGACGAAATGGTGCTGTGATCAGGCTATCGATTTTATCGACGAAGACCGCAATGCGCCATGGCTGATGAGCATCAACATCTTCGCTCCTCATCATCCTTTCGATCCACCGAAGGAGTTTTTCGATCGCTACGATCCGGACAAACTCCCCGACCCCGATTACGTAGCGGGTGAACTCGACAACAAGCCGATTTTCCAGCAGGTCGACCATGACGGGGCTTATGGGGGAATGCTCCTTGGTTTCAGCAAAATGTCTCCACACGACCGCCGCGAAGTAACAGCGGCTTATTACGCGATGATCGAGCATGTCGATGATAACGTAGGCCGGTTGATCAGGCATCTCGAAGACACCGGACAGCGCGAGAACACAATTGTCATCTTTATGAGCGATCATGGTGAGCTTCTCGGAGACCATGGCATCTACCTGAAAGGCCCGCACAAGTACGATTGCTCGATCCGCGTGCCGCTCATTATTTCATGGCCCGGTCATTTCAAAGAAGGCCTTCGAAGCGACGCGCTGGTCGAACTGGTAGATATAGTTCCTACGCTTCTTGATTCAATTGGAATGGAAATCCCGGTGCGGGTGCAGGGAAAATCGTTCTACGATATCTGCATGGGAACCGCCGACCCGCACAATCACAAGGACAGCATATACGCCGAATACTACATCGGTCAGCCGTTCCATCGTGATCTGAAGGAAAAGCCGATGGTAACCACCATCCGCACGCGTACGGCTAAGATATCATCTTACGCGGGGCTCGATACCGGTGAATTGTACGATCTTCAGGCTGATCCCGGTGAACACAAGAATCTGTGGGACGATCCTGAATATAGTGATCTTAAAATGGATATGTTGAAGCGTTGCTTCGACGCGAGCGTGCTGACCCAAGACCCGCTTCCCGTAGCTCTGGCGGATTGGTAAATGAACTTGTTTATACTTCTGATGTGCGGGGTATAAGCACATTGAGAGGTACCAGTCCTCCCTGGCGCGCAGCCACGGTTCTCGCATACGGTCAGGCCGGTTCAGCCGGTTCGACAAGAGACGCGAGTAAAACCTTCAACTGCGTGTCAGGGACTTTTTCTGTACAGATAATTTTTGCATTACACCTTTCACTGGTGTAGTGCGTTATTATTATGGAGCAGGGTATCTCGAGGAACAGGACCGGTGCTATGCTCGGTCCTGTGAACGGTTTGGTGGCAAGAGTGAATGCGGTCAGGGCTTTACACTTGAACCTCCTGACAAAAAGATGATCTTCGAGACACGGCTTGACACTCGGCGGTTCATCAGTTATACTTGAGCCGGCATTATAGACGCATGTAAATGCGAATTTTGTGCTTGTCGGTGAGCTGACTGAGGGTAAGTATTCCGACAGGAGGTCTTAGTATTTTGGGCAAGCTCCTTTTGACCGGCGGCGCACGACTCCAGGGAACAGTTCGTTCCAGTGGCAGCAAGAACAGTACTCTTGCTATTATGGCAGGGGCACTGCTCGGCAAGGGCGAGACTACACTCCGCAACGTTCCGGCTATCGGTGATGTGCATACAATGATGGACATGCTCCGAGCGCTCGGCGTTAAATGTGAGGAAGTTTCTAAGGGCGTTGTTCATATCGACGCAACGGAGATTACAGCCACGGAGGCCCCATATGAACTCGTGAAGAAAATGCGGGCCTCTTTCTGTGTACTGGGTCCCGTTCTCGCGCGGAAGGGCTATGCCAAGGTCGCCATGCCGGGTGGCTGTGACATCGGCGCCAGACCGATTGATTTTCACGTTAAAGGTATACAGGCGCTCGGCGCTATCGTTAATATCGATCATGGTTTCGTTGAGGCTGAGTGTGAAAAGCTCGTAGGCGCGCAGGTTTATCTCAACCTTCCCAGCGCCGGAGCTACACAGCACATTATGACAACCGCGTGTCTTGCTGAAGGCACGACCACCATTCATAACGCCGCGATGGAGCCTGAGATTATCGAGCTCGCCGCTCTGCTTACCAGCATGGGCGCGCACATCGAAGGCGCCGGTACTACGACCGTACGCATCTACGGAGTGGATGAATTACACGCTACGGATTTTGAAATAGTACCGGATCGAATGGAAGCGGGAACTTTCGCCGTTGCCACAGCCATAACTATGGGTGATGTGCTTATCGAAAACGTGAGGCCCGATCACATCGAGCCGTTCGTTTTGAAGCTGCGCGAAGCTGGCGCGATTGTCGATATGTTCGACAACGCGATGAGAGTAAGGTGCAACGCCAGGCCTATGGCTACCGACGTTATGACCAATCCTCACCCCGGCTTCCCGACCGATCTTCAGCAGCCGTTCGCGGCGCTGCTCTCGATCGCCGAGGGAACTTCGGTAATTACGGAAAACGTCTACGAGCGCCGCTTCAAATATGTGAACGAGATGCTTCGCATGGGCGCTGACATCAAACAGGAAGGGCGAACCGCTGTCATTACGGGCGTACCGAAACTTATGGGCGCTCAGGTGGTATCTCCCGATCTGCGCGGTGGAGCGGCTTTGATCTGCGCGGGACTCGTTGCCGAAGGGCAGACCGAGATCACGGGCGTTGAGCATATCGAGCGCGGGTATGTCGATATTACCGAGAAATTAAAGGGTCTGGGGGCTGCGATCAGCCTGGACCCTACCGATAGAGAGAGGGAAACTGTCTGTGTTTAACCTGGTGCCTGAGCTGGGCATCGATCTAGGAACAGCGAACATCCTGGTCTATCTTAAAGGCAAGGGAATCGTACTCCGCGAGCCGTCAGTTGTCGCTATGAATACGACTACGAAACGGCTCGTTGCGGTCGGTGAAGAAGCTCGAATGATGATCGGCCGCACCCCCGGCAACATTGTCGCTATTCGGCCGATGTGCGAAGGTGTCATCGCGGACTACAGCACCACTCAGATGATGCTGAAATATCTTATCGATAAAGTCTGCGGTAAGAAACATTTTTTCAAGCCTACGGTGATCGTTGCTGTGCCGTCTCAGGTCACCCCGGTTGAAAAACGTGCGGTAGTCCAGGCTGCGAAGAGCGCCGGTGCTAAACTGGCGTTCCCGATTGAAGAGCCATGGGCTGCGGCTATCGGCGCCGGATTACCGATCTCTTCCCCTGGCGGAAATATGGTTGTAGACCTTGGCGGAGGTACGACCGACATCGCCGTTATCTCGCTTAACGGAATCGTGAGTTCCAAGTCGATCCGCATCGGCGGGAATAAGATGGATGAAGTCATCCAGAGACACGTCAAGACCAAATACAGCCTTATGATCGGTGACCGGACCGCTGAGGAAATCAAGATCAAGATCGGAAGCGCTTATCCGATGGAGACCGAGATGGTCCTCGAGGTGCGCGGGCGCGATCTCGTTGCGGGATTGCCAAAGACGGTCGAAGTGACCTCCGATGAAATCAGGGAGGCGCTCTCGGAACCGATAATGGCGATTATAGACCGAACAAAGTCGGTCCTCGAACAGACCCCGCCTGAGCTCAGTTCCGATATCATCGAACGCGGGATCATGCTCACCGGCGGCGTTGCTCTGCTCTGTGGCCTCGACCGGCTTCTTTCCGAGCAGACCGGCATCCCGATCCATGTAGCGGAGGATCCTCTGAGCTGCGTAGCGCTCGGATGCGGCCGCGCGCTCGATCAGATAGATACGATCAGAGACCACTTTATCGAAGCAGGTTTTGAATAAATCAAGACAACTTACCGTCACCTCGCGCCCGATGCTTTCAAAGCGAACATCGGGCGCTTTTCGTTTGGAGGAATACAATGCCGAGGATTATAATACTCGCTCTCGCCCTTATCGTGCTTACGATGCCCGTTCTTGCCGCTGAAAGCTTCAAAGACGTGCCCAAAGACCACTGGGCTGCCGGAGCCGTAGAGAAAGTCGCTGAAGAGGGCATTATGAAGGGCTATCCCAACCAGACATTCAAGGGTGACAAACCAATTACAAGGTATGAACTTGCGGCAGCTCTCGTAAATATGGTCGAATTTATGCAGCAGAGCAAAAAGCCGCTCGTTCCATCCGGCAAGGAATCCTCATCCATCGGTAAGAATTGGGGCGACCAGGCGATGTCTTTCCTTCGGAAAGGTGGTTATCTCCCCGCTAACTCACCGCTCCTGACTGACGGCAGCAAGCAGGTCACCGGCCCGCAGCTTGCGCAAGCGCTGGCTTCAGTCGCGGCTAAGCTCATCGAAAAGCAGGTACCGCCGGATAAGGATTCCTTTAAAAATCAAGCTGTCCCTGCCGCTCCCTCCGCTCAACCGTCGCCGGTTTCGGCTCAGAACAAGAGTTGATTTTTTCATTACGGCTATTGGCTTTGTGATTTCGCACGCCCTCGTTAGCAAGCTGATCGGCGCGCTTGTTAAGCTCGCGCATGACGTGCGATATGCTCACGCGCTTGAAATGCCGAAGCAAGCCAACCGTTTCTTCAAACAGGGGTTTAAGATTAGGGGATTTTACTTTGTAGACGCCGGATAGCTGCCGGGCCATCAGTTCGCTGTCCGTGCTGATATCTACTGAAGTCGCGCCGAGATCGGCAGCTTCGCGAAGGCCGCGTATCAACGCGGTATATTCAGCGACATTGTTCGTAGTCTGACCTATATATTCGCCGATCTCCCTGAGAACCGTACCGTCTTCGGTGGAAATGACGACCCCGATTCCGGCATCACCCGGGTTTCCCTTCGATGCGCCGTCTGAATAGATAACTACATTCTTCATTCTATATCCAGCATCAGAATGCAGCCACAGCTCTCACAGCATTCGATTTCCTTTGCTTCGAAAAGCTTGCGGATTGTAAATGAAGTTACCAAGATATGACATCCTCCGCACTTACCATCGATCACCTTTGCAATTCCCGTGCTGCCGGTGCGTTTTCTAAGGCTGTCGTATTTCGATAAGAGCTTCTTATCGCTGACTTTTACTTCGAGGCTGTCTCGCCTAGATTCCAGCTCCTTTAACTCAGCCTCCAGCCGTTTCCTTTCAGCCGTTTCTTTGACCAGTATATCATCCACTCGCTTCTGGTATTTGCCCGTCAGCTCTTTTACCGAATTTGCTTTTACTCGCAGGCTCTCGACCGAATCATACAGCTCCAACACTCGCTCATCGAGCTGTCCCTGCTGGTTCTTGAGGTGAGCAATCTCTTTTTCCAGGCTCGATAGCTCCTTGGGATTCGTCACCGCGCCGCCATACAGCCGCTTTTCGGTTGCGGTGCGTTTTTCATCTATCGATTTGAGTTTTAATTCGCTGTCTTTAAGCTCAATCTCCGCATCGGCCAGCGACTTCTCCGCCGTTTCCATGGCCTGCTTTGCCGCCTTCAACTGCTTCTGCATCGCCTTGGCCCCATCCAGGGCTGCCAGCCCCTGTTTCGCTTTCGATATCTCCACATCCAGGCTCTGCAGTTCATACAGAGCAACCAGTTGTTCTCTCATATCATGCCTCCGCGACCCCGCAAGGCCGCACACAGATTGTAGCAGAACATTTCCAGAATATGCAACCGACCGCCCTCGCGTCTCCATCGCTGGAAAGGAAGAATTTTGAATAGCTATGGGTGATAGTCAGTACCAATGCTTTGGGCCTCTCGCAGCCCTTCGGGCCACTGTCAGTCAAGTGTAAAAAGCCTGCTGAAGCATAGCAAAGGATAGGGAATAGGGAATAGGTAACAGGTAACAGAAGGTAGAGTCCGGTGTTTGGAGAATCTATTGCCGATAAGAGATGCATACGCTTGCCCCGTTTAGCCGCATGCACTATCGTCAATAATATAGATAAGCTCGGCTGGTCTATGCATAAAATGTGGTATGATCTGTAGGTAACGAAAATGGCGGTTTAACCATGCAGAACACACACTATCTTGGCGGAGCAAAATCGATGATCGAGGAAAAAGTCCTTTTCCGTACTTCAAGAGGCCTTAAACTTGCGGGCACACTCCTTGCGCCCGATGAAAACCTGCACGATGTCGTCGTGTTCGCGCACGGTACCGGCAGTTCCAAATCCAGCCCGCGAAACCGTGGAATAGCGGAGCGGCTCCTCGATTCCGGGATCGCCTCGTTCCTTTTCGATTTCACGGCCCATGGCGAGAGCGACGGCATCGCCGAGCAGTCCACTCAGGACCAGCAATACGACGACCTCATCAGTGCGCTCGATTCCATCACAACTCAGCCCTACTTCCAGACCCGGTTCGTCGGAGTAAACGGGTCCAGCACCGGCGGCACAGTCGCAATCCGCGCAGCTGCGGAAGATGAGCGAATCGTCGCGATGGTGCTGCGGGTCCCTCGCAACTATGATATCCTCGGCTTTGCGCAGATGGTACAGGCGCCGACGTTGATCGTTCAGGGCAGCGAGGATGCGATCGTGCTACCGGAAGCTAAGGAGATATTTTCGTCTCTTCAATGCGAAAAGGAGCTGCACATAATCCATGGAGCAGGGCATCTCTTCGATGAAAAGCCCGAATATCAGCAGGAAATGACGAATGTATCAGCGGAATGGTTCGAGAGATGGTTCAAGAAGTTTAGCGAAGAAGCTTAATCCTCACGCGGAGCCAGCAGCTTCTCCGCTGCCGTTATAGCCTCCACGGATCCGACATCCATCCACTCACCTTCGAGGTAGCTGGGGTAGATCGGAAGACGATCGCCGATCATATAGTTAAGCACATCGGCGAGCTCATATTCGCCTCTCCAAGATGGTGTGAGCCTTTCCAAATATTCAAATATCACCGGTTCGAACACGAATATTCCGGCGCTGTTCCAGCGCGAGGGGACTTCTCCTTTAGGCGGCTTTTCAATGATCTTGCAGATCCTTTGATCTTCATCTATCAGCACCGCCGCACCCGTATACGGATCCTCGACCCAGTTCAGGGTCACCACTCCCGCACCGCGGCGCTTGCTATACGTACTCAGAGCATCTTTGTACGTTCGCACCGAGGTAATGACATCCGCAAATGTCATCAGCACAGGACCATCAGCCGCAAGTTCACGGGCAGCCATCAGCGCCGCCCCGGTGCCATAGCCCTCCCACTGCTCCGAATAACTCACCCGAAAATCGAACCCGCTGCCATCTCCGAAGTAGCTCTTTATCTTCTCCGAAAGATAACCGACCACGAGCACGAACTCGTCTACGCCTGCCTCCGCGATCCTGCGCATGATGTGCTCGACGACCGGCTTTCCAGCTACCGGGATCATCGGCTTCGGGATATCCTGCGTCAGCGTGCCCATCCGTGTTCCCTTGCCCGCGGCGAGGATTACTGCTTTCAATTCCCGCGGCTCCGCTCCCTGCACGCGTCCACAAACGCCTTAAACAGCGGACCTGAGATCGAGTTGATATACGCGTCTTTCTGCCTCTCCGGGTGCCACTGAACGCCTACTATAAACTGCGAATCATTACCTTCGACCGCTTCGACTACTCCATCCGGCGCAACCGCGGTCACGCGAAGCTTATCTGATACGAATTCAGGTGTGATTCCCTGGTGGTGCCTGCTGTTGACAATCACCGGACCCGGACCATAACATTGCTCCATAATACTTCCGGGAGTAATGCTGATCTCGTGAGACTCGCTGATCCCATCATCATTAGCGTAGTGGACCATCGCATCCGGCATCCACACCCTAATATCCGGGATCAGCTTTCGCCCCACTATTATGTTTAGCACCTGAAATCCACGGCAAATGCCGAGATACGGCATTCCGGCGCTTAAAGCCTCCCGAATCAGCCGTATCTCTATCGCATCCCGCAATTTCTCAGTTTCCACCTTATACTTATCCGCTACCTGCTCGTCGGTTAGCTTCTCGTCACCCGGGAGCCGGTCAAGGTATTTCACATGCACATCCCATCCACCGGGAACGAACAATCCACTGCACTCAGCCAGCGAATGCCGTCTCCCCGGTCCGAGAGGAACGCACTTACCCCCTGCCCTTTCTATGGCTCCGGCATACGACCTATATGTTCCGCCGTTCAACCGCCATCCGTCTCCGATACCACACACCAATCCGATTACAGGCACGTTACTACTCCTTCAATAATGGCGCTTTTTGCCATTTTCGTTCTCTTCTTGGTGAACACGACAGTCCTTGACCGGCAGCGGCCCGCAAGGCTGCGAGAGGTTCTGCATAGCAGTCACAAGAGTGTTCCCCACGATTCATTGACCTACCTCACCGGCTGATTTCTACCGGCTTTCCAGTCTTCGCCGATTCATACGCAGCCAGCGCCACAGCCACAGCCCTCGCGCCATCCTCTCCAGTAACTTCAGCCGGAGTATCTTCCGCTATGCTTCTGACAAACGACGCGACGAGCGCCAGGTCGATGTTATCGCCCCAGTACTCATAACTCGCGCCCATAGTCTTATCATAAAACGCCTCGACCTTTTGCGCAAACATGTCCATATTCGCTATGCCCTGGTCGCCAGTGACTTCCATCTTCACATTCCCCCAAAACGGGAAGCTCTTTGGCCTCGACCAGCTTGCGTCGATGGTAGCGAACATTCCATTGGAGAAATCGACGGTGAGGATCCCCGTATCATCGAAATCCTTACCATACATTTTGTTATCGATCTCAGCATACACCCGGACCGGCTCAGCACCCGTCATGTATCGCATCAGATCCATTACGTGCACGGTGTGGTCGATCACCGCGCCGCCACCGGAGAGTTTCTTATCCACAAACCAACCCCATGGGCACTTACCCTGGTTCGTCGCCTTGACCGCCAGGATTTTACCGAGATCGCCGGATTCAACAGCTTTCTTCAGCCGGATAAACGCGGGGTGATACCTGCACGGGAATGCTGTCTGCAGCTTCACTCCCGCATTCTTGCAGGTTTCCACCATCGCCCATGCATCGTCCATACTCGGAGCCAGCGGTTTCTCGCACATTATGTGTTTCCCATAGCTTGCCGCAAGCTCTACATCAGGTCGATGATTGATATTCTCACTGCAAATAATCACGCCATCCACATCGCCGGAAAGGAGTTCTTTATAATCCGCAAACGCTTTCACTCCGAACTTCTTTGCCACATCAGCGGCACGCGAAGCATCCGGATCGGCGATTCCTACAAACTCTACACCTGCAAGTTGCTTCACGGCAGCCGCGTAGCTGAACGCGTGCATGTGCGCAAAGCTCATCATTCCAATTTTAACTGGCAATTTCGGACTCATTACTCCCCTCCTACCTCAACACGACCGGTTCGCCGGTTGTAATCGATGTCAGCGCCGCTTCGCAGATTCTCACTGCCTCAACTCCGTCCCGAGGTGTCACATCGGGGGTACGCCCTTCTTCCAGGCAAGTGATGAAGTGCTCGAGCTCGAGGTAATAAGGATCGTAAGCAGTAGGACTCTCGGGAACGATCACACCACTGCTCATCCCTTCCTTCGCCCTGCATTCGATTACTATCGGCATCGAATCCATATTGCGATAATTAAGCAGCCCCTCATTACCAGCGATCTCCACGCTTGTAACGAATCCGCTCGGTCTCGCGTAAGTCGCCTCGACATGAGCGATTACTCCACTCTCGAACCGCAGAGTCACAAGAGCGTAATCCATTCTCGGTATGCCGGATTCATACAACCCGCGAGCATACACTCTCTTCACATCACCGAAGCATGTTCTCAGCCAGTCGAAATCATGGATCACCACGTCGAGCACGGCCCCGCCGCTTTGTTTCAGGTCGGCATACCAATCGCTAATTCCTCGAGAAAGCGGGCCACCACGACTGGTGCGGACTTCGACAGCTTCTCCCACGGCGCCGGACTTCACCAACTCGCGCAGCTTCCTGTATTCAGGAAACCACCGCAGCACATGCGCAATGAACAGCGTTACCCCCGCGTCCTCGCATGCCTTCACAGCTTCTTCAGCCTGTTCGACGGTCCGTGCAAGCGGCTTTTCGCAGGAAACATGCTTCCCCGCCGCAGCAGCAGCTTTCACATAATCCGCGTGGGTAATAGTCGGGGTGCAGATATCTACAACGTCTATCTCCCCCTCCGCAAGCATCTTCTCGACATCGGTGAAAACGCGCGCGGAGAAGCTCTTCGCTACTTCTTCCGCGACATCCGCGCGCGGATCACATATCGCCGCGACTTTCGCAGACGCCATTCGGGCATAGGCGGACGCATGTGTCCGTCCCATAGTGCCCGCGCCAATTACACCAACTCTCTTCATTTAAGATTCCCCCTCAGGTCATTTGCTATAAGTTTTACAGTCGAGCCTCCCCGACACGCGCAAAAGCGCTCCCATTATCCGCGTCATACTGAACTCGATTCAGCACCAGCGCAGCTGGGAGAGATTATATAAGAATCAAATACGGAGACTGCAATATATCTCTCAGCCTTGCCAGGAACTCCGCTGCCGGAGCACCGTCCATCACCCTGTGATCGAACGACAGGCACAGGTTCATCATCGACCGAACATTTATTTCTCCATCCACCACCGCGGGCTTCTCAGCAATCCTGCACACGGCAAGAATAGCGCTCTGGCCAGGGGTGATGATGGGAGTAAAGCTGTCGACGCCGAATATGCCGAGATTTGTGATAGTGAAGGTGCCGCCTTTGTAGTCATCAGGAGAAGCATTGCCTGACCGCGAGCGTGCAACCAAATCTTTCGTCTCTTTCGATATCTGCACGAGCGATTTGCTCTGCACATCCTTAATTACCGGCACGACTAATCCGCCTTCAACCGCGGTAGCCATCCCAATATTAATGCGATCGGAGATAACAATCTTATCCCCCTGTAGCGAAGCATTAACAATGGGCTTATCTAGAATAGCTTTGGCGGCAGCTTTGGTTATAAGATCAGTAAAGGATATTCTTACTCCGTAACTTTTCTCTATCTCAGGCAGCATCAGCTCGCGCAGCTTCACGCATTCGGTCATATCTACTTCCGTCACCAGTGTTACATGCACCGCCGACGAATGGCTCGACGCTACATTCTGCGCTACCATCTTACGCATACCGGCAAACGGAATCGTAGCTCCGATAGATGCGGGAGCGGCAGGCGCTTGCGGCGCTGCTGGAGCCGCGGGTGCGGGCGCCGCGGCACGCTCTACATCTTCTCTAGTTACTTTACCACCGATCCCAGTACCCGATACTCCACCTACTTCCACGCCCATATCAGCAGCGATTCGTTCGGCAAGCGGAGTAGCTTTAGCTCCGGCCGCATATTCCATTACATCTTTCTCGACTATCCTTCCGCCGGGTCCAGTTCCTCGTCCCGCAAGCGCTTCGATACTAATGCCGCGTTCTCTTGCTACACGCTTTGCGCCAGGTGATGCAAACACTCTTCCCTCTCCCGCGGGAGCGATTTCCGCCTTCTCGACTGCCTGTTGAGCGGGAGTCTCAGCAGCTTCGAGAGAGAGTGGCTGAGCGGGAGCGGCAGGAGCCTGAGCACCGGTCGCGGGCTCGGCGGCTGCGGCAGGAGCGCCTCCCATAAGATCATCTATAGATTCATCAGCGGTTCCAATGATAGCGATCGGATCCTTGACCGGCACCACATCATCCGGCTTCGCGAGGATCTTGCGAAGCACTCCCGATTGAGGAGCTTCTACCTCCATGTTGACCTTATCCGTCATCACCTCGAGGAGCGGCTCGCCTTCCTGAATCGTATCGCCCTCATTCTTGAACCACTTGATTATCGTGCCCTCTTCCATTGTCTGACCGAGGAGCGGCATCAGCATCTTTGTAGCCATATACGTTTCGCTGCCTTTCCGTTTACTTCATATCGCACGCGCTATGCGTACCCTATACCCCTACTCCTTAATCACGCCTGTTTCCTTCCCCAACTATGCAGTTATGCATACTCCGTTGAACCTTCGCGGCGCACCCTGGTATAATACCCGCTGGGTCCACATTTTCGCTGTCAGGCCCTTATAGCATGAAAGGAAACTGGAATGGGTCTTAACGTAGCAAAGAAAATTCTTAAAGAACACCTTGTCGAAGGGGATATGACCCCGGGACAGGAGATAGGTATTCGTATCGATTCGACACTCACTCAGGACGCCACCGGAACGATGGCTTATTTGCAATACGAAGCGCTCGGTGTGCCGCGCGTGCGAACTAAGCGCTCAGTCAGCTACGTCGACCACAATACCCTGCAGGCCGGCTTCGAGAATGCTGACGATCATGCGTTCCTGCAAAGCATCGCAGCTAAATACGGGATTTATTTCTCCCGTCCCGGCAATGGTATCTGCCATCAGGTCCAATTGGAACGCTTCGATATTCCAGGCGAGACGCTTCTTGGTTCCGACAGTCACACCCCTACCGCCGGCGGCCTTGGAACCCTGGGAATAGGCGCGGGCGGCCTCGATGTCGCCGCGGCAATGGCAGGACAGCCATTCTACCTCCCGATGCCGCGGATATGCCTCGTGAAGCTCTCCGCCAGCCTGCAGCCGTGGGTTTCGGCAAAAGATGTAATCCTCGAAGTCCTGCGGATTTTGAGCGTAAAAGGCGGAGTCGGCAAGATTATTGAATATGGTGGAGAAGGTGTCAAGAGCCTTTCCGCCACCGACCGCGCCACCATCACCAACATGGGAGCCGAACTAGGCGCGACAAGCTCAATTTTCCCAAGCGACGAGATCACTCGCGAGTTTATGGCGTCTCAGGGCCGCGAGAACGAGTGGAAAGAGCTCATTCCCGATCCTGACGCGGAATATGATGAAGTTATAGAGATCGACCTCTCCACCCTCGAGCCGATGATCGCCCAGCCACATTCGCCCGATAATGTGGTTAAAGTCAGCGAAATAGCCGGAACCAAAGTCAATCAGGTTGCGATTGGAAGCTGCACGAATTCGTCTCTGCGTGATCTTATGGTTGTAGCCGGAGCGCTCAAGGGCAGGACCGTCCATCCGTCGGTCAGCCTTGTTATATCCCCCGGTTCGCGTCAGGTCTTCGAGATGGTGGCGCGCAACGGCGCTCTCGCCGATCTGATCTCATCGGGAGCCAGGATCCTCGAATCAGCCTGTGGTCCCTGTATCGGAATGGGTCAATCTCCCAGGACCAATGCAGTCTCCATTCGAACATTCAACCGAAACTTTGAAGGCCGCAGCGGCACAAAGAGCGCGCAGGTCTATCTTGCAGGTCCGGAGGTCGCTGTTGCGGCTGCGATATTCGGCGAAATCACCGACCCGCGTAAGCTCGGAGCGCCCATCACTACAGATGCACCTGAGAAATATCTAACCGATGATCGCATGGTTCTTCCTCCGAGCGATAATCCCGATTCGGTCGAGATAATCCGCGGTCCGAACATTCGCCCATTGCCGGTGAACACCGCCATGCCTGATTCGCTCGCCGGATGTGTTCTTCTCAAAGTCGGCGATAACATCACAACCGACCATATAATGCCCGCCGGAGCGAAAGTCTTACCTCTGCGCTCCAACATACCCGCAATATCGGAGTATGTATTCACTGCAGTCGACCCGGAATTCCCCGCTCGTGCAAAGGAATACAACGGTGGAATGATTCTCGGCGGTGAGAACTATGGCCAGGGATCTTCGAGAGAACACGCGGCCCTTGCTCCGATGTATCTCGGAGTTAAGGCGGTAATTGCGAAATCGTTCGCCAGGATTCACCGCCAGAATCTGATCAACGTCGGTATCCTGCCGTTGAAGCTCGATAATGCCGCGAATTATGATGCAATCTCTCAGCTCGATGAGCTCGAAATTAGCGATGTCGCAGCGACCCTCAAATCCGGCGGCTCATCATTTACGTTGCTCGACAAAACAACCGGCGCATCAATTCCCGTCACCACCGATCTCTCTGAAAGAGAGCGCGATATGATCCTGGCAGGTGGCCGGTTGAACTACATCAAATCAAAGGCATAGCTTCAGCTAATTATAGATCAGAGAGCAAATGTTGCAGAAGCGATTTCCCATAATGGGATCATAAAACCCAATGGGGATGCGCTCCTGCAACTGCTCTTTTTTACTCATAATCCATACTTCACAATTCTTAATTCCCATCTAAACTAAATGCCTCATTGCTGTTTGGAACAGCTTCACCACGGGCAAATAAGAAACAGTATGAAAACACTGTTTCTTAACCCCCTTTCATTTCAAGGCTTTGATGGCGGCGCTGGTTCACGCTGGCAGGCGAAGCGGGAAATCCGCTCGTTCTGGTATCCGACATGGCTCGCGCAAGCTGCCGCGCTCGTGGACGGTAGTAAGTTAGTGGATGCGACAGGAGACGACTTATCTATTGATGATGTCCTGCAGATAACAAAGGACTATGAGCTCGTCATAATATATACCAGTACTCCTTCGTTCACTAATGACGCAGTCACCGCAGCGCGAATAAAAGAACAGGATCCGGGTGTCCTAATCGGCTTCGTTGGTCCGCATGTCACTGTCTTTCCCGAAGACACTCTGCATTCCGCGCCGGCTGTCGATTTTGTGGTACGAAAGGAATTCGAATATCCGGTTCTTTATGTCTCCCAAGGGCAACCATTTAGCGATATCCGCGGCTTAAGCTGGCGCGATGGCGATATTATACGCCATAACGAAGATTCGGAGATTGTAACCGATCTCGACTCGCTGCCATCAGTCCTGGACATCTATAAACGCGACCTGAATATTGATAATTATTATGTAGGCTATCTTCCACACCCGTTCCTTTCTTTCTACACAGGCAGAGGTTGTCCGGCTCGATGCACATACTGCCTCTGGCCGCAGACTTTCCTGGGACATCATTATCGCGTTCGCTCACCTGAATCAGTGTATAAAGAAATGGCACGGGCTAAAGAGCTTTTCCCACAGGTGAAAGAGTTTTTCATAGACGATGACACATTCACAGCTAATCTAAAACGCGCTGAAGAGATCGCAAGACTACTTGGCCCTCTTGGTATCGTATGGTCAACGAGTTCCCGGGCTAATGTGCCGTATCAGACACTTAAAGTATTAAAAGAGAACGGACTGCGGCTCTTGATGGTCGGCTACGAATCGGGCGATGATACTATTCTAACGAACGTCAAAAAAGGTGTCACCACTCAAGTGGCGCGCCGGTTTACAGAAGATTGTAAATCACTCGGAATTGCGCTGCATGGCTGCTTTGTCGTCGGGTTTCCCGGCGAAACACCCGAATCCGTTGAAAGATCGATTAAATTCGCATGCGAAATGGATCCGGACACCATCCAGGTTGCGATCGCATCTCCATACCCCGGCACTAAATTTTATGAACAGGCAGAGGAGAACGGTTGGCTGAGACAGGAAGCGCTCGTAGCTTCGGATGGAACCCAGAACTGCACGATCAGTTATCCTGATATGAGCGCGGAGGAAATTTGCGCAGCCAGAGATCGATTTTATAAGCGATTCTACTTCAGACCCAAAGTGATGCTTAGAATCTGGATACAGATGCTGAAAAATGGAGAAGAACGCCGCAGGCGACTGCGTGAAGGGAAAGAGTTTCTCTCATTCCTCAAACAGCATAAATCTAACTCGATGAACAAACAGGCTTTGAAGCAGCCTGTAAAGCGGTAAACTCGAAGTGGAGGAGATGAAGTGGATCAAATGGCTGTGGGTGAACCGCTGCATAATCAAGAGAGCAATATGCTCACTCATGATAAAAACATGGCAACTCGACGCATGCGGCGCAATAAGATTAAGGTTCTAATTGCGATGTTCTTCGGAGTCGTGTTCGGGGCATTTGGAAATATTTCCCTGAGCAAGGGGATGCGGCACGTCGGGTGTATGGGGTATGAATGTGCTCACGATGCGATCGTTGGCGCGGTCACGGAACCTTATATTTTACTTGGAGTTCTGGGGCTTGCGATATTTCTTCTCCTCTATCTGGCCTCGCTCTCCTGGGAAGACCTCAGCTATGTCCTCCCCTTAACGGCGGGCGACTATGTCCTGGTCACTATTCTCGCGTTTTTGATCCTCCATGAAAGCGTAACACCGCTGCGATGGGTTGGGAGTATTTGTGTTGCGACAGGTATTGCCCTGGTAGCTAGGAGTTAACGGATGGAAGTAGCGATAGCGCTCGGTTTTGCCATACTTTTCGGCGCGGCGGGCGACATATTTTTCAGCAAGGGAATGCGATCCAGTGGCGAGGTATCGGTCCACCGTGCCAGAGACATCTTCCCACTGCTGAAACATGTCTTCAGGCGCCCCTTTATCCTGATAGGGATAGTGTGTATGGCGTTTTACTTTTTCTCTTACCTTGCCGCGCTCGCTTATGTCGATGTAAGCGTAGCGAACCCGCTTACAGCTCTCAGCTATGTGCTCGTTACCGGTTATGCCGTTATCTGCATGCGGGAACGGGTTAATACGCAGCGATGGGCCGGAGTGGCTTTGGTTACTCTAGGCGCGATCTTCGTCGGGCTCAGTTCCTGATTAACCCGATCTTCCTCGGATTTCTCTGGATCTCATTAAATCTTCATAATACAAAAACTGCTGTGCCCATCCCGCGTTAGCCCCGTAGCGTTGCGTAAACACCTCACATATTTTTCTATATACGGCGTCGGTGATTGTCTTCG
>Ga0123519_10001963_pt1 | contig 35066 bp, 36 predicted proteins | sample YelNatPaOPRAMG02_FD_87396 | JGI IMG/M metagenome (GOLD analysis project Ga0123519, IMG submission 87396) | Hot spring microbial communities from Yellowstone National Park - Yellowstone National Park OP-RAMG-02 (version 2) | ecosystem: Environmental > Aquatic > Thermal springs > Hot (42-90C) ... | reverse complement strand
GTAACCATAAAAGTTTATTTTATACTTCAGCCTTCAGCCTGAAGCCTTCAGCCTATGATAGTTTATTTTGTTTCAAAAATTGAGTTATTGACAGCATTATGATATTACGTTTAGTTAGTCATAAAAATATTCATGTCAATGCATCTTTAAATATACTCAAAGTATCGCAAAATAAATTTTTCCTTCAACTTCAGCATAGTTCTAAATAATTTAGACTGTATATTTTCATAAAAGACTTGCTCATATTGGTATTTTTATGCAAAATATATTGGTACTTTTTCAATAGCTCATCCTTAAGGGGTTGGGAGAAGGAGAGCTTAATAATTTTAAAAAACATAAACATCAGATAATTTTGTCTTTATAAATTAATATGGGAAAAGAATTAACTTATAAAAAAGCCGGAGTTGATATTGATGAAGGTGAACGTTTTATTCGGATTATTTCACCAATGGTCAAAAAGACATTCAGAAAGGGCGTGTTAACAGGAATAGGTTCATTTAATGCTCTCTTTAAAATTGATATCCGAAAATATAAATCTCCTGTTCTCGTGAGCGGAACGGATGGCGTAGGAACAAAACTGAAAATTGCTTTTATGATGAATAAGCATGATACAGTGGGCATAGATCTTGTTGCCATGTGTGTTAATGATATTCTTACAAGCGGAGCAGAGCCTCTGTTTTTTCTTGATTACTTTGCCACAGGTAAATTGAATTCAAAAATAGCTTCTGATGTTATAAAAGGTATAGTTAGAGGATGTAAGGAGGCAGGTTGTGCATTGGTTGGTGGTGAAACAGCAGAAATGCCGGGATTTTATGCCGGGAATGAATATGATCTTTCAGGCTTCGCTGTTGGAATAGTTGAAAAAAAAGAAATAATAAATGGTTCGAGAATAAAACAGGGTGATTTAATAATAGGCATTGCTTCTAATGGTATTCATAGTAACGGATATTCATTAGTTCGGAAAGTTTTTTTTGATATTAAAAAAATGAAGGTTGATGATTATGTGCCAGAATTAAAAAAGACCCTCGGAGAAGAATTACTTAAACCAACAAGAATATACGTTAAAGCATTTATGGCTTTAAAGAATCAAGTTGATATTAAAGGGATGGCACATATTACAGGAGGAGGAATTCCAGGAAACTTACCAAGAATTCTTCCAGAAGGTTTTAGTGCTGTTATTAAGGAAAATTCATGGAAGGTACCTGAGATTTTCAAAATTATAAGAGAAATGGGAAATGTACCCGAAAAAGATATGAGAAGAACTTTTAATATGGGTATAGGATATATTATAGTAATACCTGAGGTTGATGCATATAATGCATTGAAAAAATTAAGAAAAATAGGCTATAACTCATGCATTATTGGAACTGTTCAGAAAGGAGGTAAAAGTGTTAGATATTCTGAAAATTAAGCATTTTTTAAGAAAAATGTTTACCCCTATTACTATTATGTTTGTCCCGCACAGCAAGACCAAACCTTTAAACTTTAAAGTACCTTTTATTGGAATTTTTACAATTGCTGTATTATGTTGTTTAGGTGTTGTATATATAAGCATTATAGCTGTCAATACATATGAATATTATAAAATGAAAAACAAATTAAATTATTATTCTCAACAATTTACAGAACTTAATTCAACTATTACTTCACTCAAACAGGCTGATAATGCCTTCAGGCAGTTGTTTTCACTCGGGAATAGGGATAGAATCCTGGAGCATGCTGACATTCTTGATAGTGGTTCTATAGATATAGACATGGAAAACTTAAAGAAACAGATTAATAAAACTATTGAAAGTGTAGATGAAATAAATAAATATTTGCGGTCTGAGAGAGATATATATCTATCCACACCAAAAGGGTTACCTGTAAATGGAAAAATCTCTTCTCCATTTGGAATTAGAGAACATCCAAATACAGGGATAAAGGATTTTCATTCAGGTATAGATATTTCGACTAATCCTGGCACGCCTGTTAAAGCAACCGCAGATGGTATTATTACATTTGCTGGCTGGAATGGTGGAAGTGGTAATCTTGTAGCTATAGAACATGGACATGGCTTTTCTACATTCTATGCACATAATCGTTCAATTACTGTTAGAGTTGGGCAGAAGGTAAAAAGAGGGGAAGTTATAAGTTATGCTGGTTCAACTGGAAATTCAACAGGTCCTCATGTTCATTATGAAATCTGGAAAAATGGAAAAGCAATAAATCCTTATGAATTTTTAAAAGGGAGGTCATAATGTTTTCCCGTAATTCAGAAAAACTTGAGGCATTAATTGGTGTTAGTACAGAATTTAGAGGCAATATCGACACAAAAGGAACTCTAAGAATTGACGGTATTTTTGAAGGAAATATTAATGCAGATTGGGTAATACTTGGCGAAAAAGCCTCTGTAAAAGGAGACATTGAATCAAGAGGTATAGTTGTTGGTGGAAAGATAGAAGGAAACTTAAGAGCAAAAGAGATAGTTGAGATAAAGTCAAAAGGACAGGTTCTCGGCGATATTCATACAACTAAATTGACAGTAATTGAAGGCGGGATTTTTGATGGAAGATCAACAATGATAAAAGAGGGTTCGAATATTGTTGAATTTCAGGTAAAAAATTGATTGAACCAAAAAATGTAAACATTTATTAAAAATAATGAGGGTAGTTTTATCTACCCTCATTATGCCTCTGGGTTGCACCCATTAAACCAGAGGATATACGGTGTTTGACCCACTAAAGATAAGTTAGCATATGCTTTATTATATGTCAACAATAATATTTTAAGCTTTGATGATTTTTTTACTTGTAATATTTTTAGTGGCATTTCTTGTATCTACTACAAGTGAACTGTTTTTCACAATTAAATGATAATCGTATGTTGAGTGGTCTGTAACTATTACAGCACAATCATATTGCATGAGCTTTTTTTCTGTTAACGGAACACTTTTCATTGAAAGCTCTGGATAATGTCTCATGCCTGAAAATGAAGGAATATAAGGGTCATTATAATCAACTTTTGCTCCTTTATCTTTTAATATATTAATTATTTCTACAGCAGGGGATTCTCGTATATCATCGGTATCTTTTTTATATGCAACTCCAATAATCAGGATTTTTGAATTTTTTAAACATTTACCATGAGTATTTAATCCATCTGAAATTTTTGATACAACATATTCAGGCATGCTTGTGTTGATTTCACCAGCAAGTTCGATAAATCGGGTATTGAAATCATATTCCTTAGCTTTCCATGACAAATAAAAAGGGTCAATCGGGATACAATGTCCACCGAGTCCAGGACCCGGATAAAAGGGCATAAAACCAAAAGGTTTAGTTGATGAAGCATCTATTACTTCCCAGATATTTATTCCCATTTTGTCGGATAAAATTTTTAGCTCATTTACCAATGCGATATTTACGCTTCTGAATATATTTTCAAGAAGCTTTGTAAATTCAGCAATTTCAGTGGAAGAAACAGTAATGACTTTATTGATAACCTGTTGATACAAGACTTTACCTGCTTCAGTACAGGCTCTGGTTATTCCACCGACAACTTTAGGTATATTTTTTGTATTGAAATTTGGATTGCCCGGGTCTTCTCTTTCTGGTGAAAAAATCAGGTAAAAGTCTTTTCCTGCTTTTAACCCTTTTTTTTCAAATTCAGGAAGTAGTATTTCTCTTGTAGTTCCAGGATAAGTTGTGCTTTCAAGAGATATAAGATGACCTTTCCTAAGATATTTCGATATTTCTAATGTAGTATTTTTGATATAACTGAGGTCAGGTTCTTTATTTTTCTTTAAAGGGGTAGGCACACAGATTATAATACAATCAGTTTTGCTAATTCTTGAATAATCTGTTGTGGCTTCAAATAATTTATTTTCCCTGATAGCCTTAATATTCTCGGAAGGAATATGTTTTATATAACTTGTGCAATTGTTTAATTTTTCAACTTTATTTGTATCAATATCAAATCCCGTGACTCTAAATCGTTCCTGTGAAAAACGGAGACATAATGGAAGTCCGACATAACCGAGCCCAATGACACCAACAGTAGCATCCCTGTTCTTTATTTTTTCGATTAACTCTTTCATTGAGCTTTTCTCCCATAAATATCATCCAATCTCACAATATCATCCTCACCAACATATTCACCATTTTGAACTTCTATTATTTCAAGGGGAACCTTACCGGGATTTTCAAGCCTGTGTAAAGTTGATTTGGGAACATATATTGATTCGTTTTCATGAATATAAATCTCTTTATCTCCAATGGTTACCTTTGCAGCTCCTTTTATAACTACCCAGTGTTCTGAGCGGTGATAATGCATTTGAAGGCTGAGTCTTTCTCCGGGATTAACGACAATTCTTTTTATTTTATACCTTGTACCTTCTTCAAGTATTGTATAGCTGCCCCATGGTCTATAAGTAGTCAAATGTTCAAGAGCTTCCTTTCTTTTACTGTTATTGAGAATCTTGACTATTTCTCGCACTTTCTGGGTTTCTCCCTTTTTTGCAATTAAAACAGCATCGTCAGTATCTATTATAAGACATCCCTCAATACCTATAGTGGAAATGAGTCTTTTATTACTTATTATTAAAGTATCTTTTGTATCAACAGTAATAATATCTCCCATTTTCACATTGCCCTTTTCATCTTTATCAACAACATCATAAAGTGAATCCCATGAACCAATGTCATTCCAGTAAACATCTATTGGAAGTACAGTCATTTTTTCTGATTGTTCGGCAATGGAATAATCAATCGAAATATCAGGCATTTCATCAAATCTCGCTATCAATTCCTCAAATCCTAAGTCAAACATACCGCTAATATCTGGAGCATATTTCTTAAATTCTTTTATCATTGTCCTGATTTTAAATGCGAACATACCCGAGTTCCAGTAATAGTTACCATCCTTGATATATTTTTCTGCTGTTTTAGTGTCAGGCTTTTCAGTAAATTTTTCTACTTTAAAATATCCTTTGCTTTTTCTGGTATGTCCCTTATTTTCTACCTTAATATAACCATAACCTGTTTCAGGCCTTGTTGGCTTCAGTCCAAATGTAACAATATACCCTTTGCGGGATATTTCTTCTGCGGCTTTTACATATTCTGAAAACTTTTCGTCCGGTCTTATCAAATGGTCTGAAGGAGAAATAAATAATATTTCATCCTCTGAAGTTCCAAGCTTCTCAAGACAATATTTCATACCCAATGCTATCGCAGGCGCGGTATTTCTCCCAATTGGTTCGAGAATAATATTATTTATTGTTTTTTTACTATTGGAAATAGAATTCAGATCAGAAATAACGTGAAATTTATATTCATTATTTGTCATTACGATTATTTCCTCTGGTAAAAATATATTTAAAAGCCTTTTTATGGTTTGTTGTAATAGAGAGTTGTTTTCACGCAATTTTAAGAATTGTTTTGGAAAATTTTTTCTGCTCAACGGCCATAACCTTGTACCAGAACCCCCTGCGAGAATTAAAGCTTTCAATTTATAACCTCCGGATAGTTAATTTATACATTTATTTAATTCATTTTCAATAAATTGTTTGTAGATATTCAGGGAATCCTGATCTTCGGCTTCAAAACGCATCACTATAACAGGCTGTGTATTACTTGTTCTTACAAGTCCCCATCCTTTTTCGAATATTACCCTTACGCCGTCTATGTCAACAATTTTTTTTATTGGCAGGGGGCTTTGTCCTGTAGAAATATAATGCCTGAATTTATCAACAAGTCTGTCAACAATTTTTTTCTTCTTGTTTTCTTCACATTCAAAACGTATTTCAGGAGTATGAAATAAATAAGGGATTCCTGTTAGCAATTCCTTCAAATTCAAGCCAGTTTTTTTCATTATTTCAATAATCCGAAAAGATGTATATAATGCATCGTCAAATCCAAAATATTTATCAGCTATAAAAATATGTCCGCTAAATTCTCCCGCAAGGATTGCTTTTTCTTCTCTCATTTTGTTTTTTACAAGTGAATGCCCTGTCTTCCACATTATGGATTTTCCACCATTTTTTTCGATATCATCAAATACTGATTGTGAGCATTTTACGTCAGCTATAAAAACTGAGCCAGGCAATCTTTTTAGAATATCTCTGGCGAGTATAACCATCAATTGATCTCCCCATATAATATTGCCGTTATTATCAATTACTCCTATTCGATCAGCATCTCCGTCATATCCTATTCCAATATCTGCTTTTTCTTTGACAGTAGTATGAATTAAATCTTTGATATAATCCACAACAGTTGGATCAGGATGATGATTTGGAAATCTACCATCAGGTTCACAATAGAGAGGGATAACTTTACAGCCCATTGATTGAATTATTTCGGGAGATACTATGCCTCCGGTACCATTTCCAGCATCAATAACTACTTTTAATTTTCTGTAGTTATCACTGGAAAGGTAAGAAAACTTTTCTTTCATGAAGTCTTTATATACGGTTTTTATATCAAAAAATTCTACAGTTCCTTTTAATATATTATTTATAAATGCCTTTTGCTCGATAATATATTTGATTTCCTGTATCTTTTCACCGAAAATTGTTTCTTTCCCGGCGCTTATTTTGAAACCATTATACTCGGGTGGATTGTGACTTCCTGTTACCATTATACCGCCATCAAGATTTAGATGAAAAATTGAGAAATACTGTAGAGGGGTTGGGCATAGTCCTATGTCATATACATTTATACCTGTTTTAATAATACCTTTAATAACAAAATTAGCCAGTGATTCAGAACTGAGTCTTCCATCTCTCCCAACACTCACCCATTTTGCATCTGGATTAAATTTTTTAAGATAGGTTCCAAAAGCGAGTCCAAGATTATAAGCGAAATCTTCATTGATATCTTTCCCGGCAATCCCTCTAATATCGTATTCTCTAAATATATTTTTATCCATTTCTTACCTGTAAACTTTTTCCCAGTATTTTTTTAAAATATTGAGTTTCTTTTTAACCCAGTCCATGTTTTGTATATACCATTTAACAGTTTTTTCAATTCCTGAATCAAAAGAGACTTTAGGTTTCCAGCCAGTTTTATTCCGTATTTTACTTGAACTTAAAGAATACCTGAAATCGTGTCCCGGTCTGTCCTTAACAAATTTGATAAGACTGTAGTCTTTTCCGAGTAAGTCCAATATTTTCTTAACAACTTCGATATTTTTCTTTTCCTGTCCGCTTCCAACATTATAAATTTCACCGGCATAACCTTTATTTATAATCTTAAAAATTGCTTCGGCACAATCTGAAACATAAAGCCATTCCCTGATATTTTCACCTTTCCCATAAACTGGTATTTTTTCATTATTTAATGCTTTTAAAATCACAACAGGTATAAGTTTTTCAGGATACTGCCACGGGCCATAGTTATTTGAAGGTCTGACAGTTATGACAGGGAGTCCATATGTTCTGAAATATGCTCTTCCAAGCATATCTGCTGATGCTTTGCTTACTGAATATGGAGAATTTGGATTAAGCGGGCTTGTTTCGGAAAAATGCCCGTTATAACCGAGTTCTCCATAAACTTCATCAGTGGAAATATTAATAAATTTGTTGATTCCTTTTTCTTTTGATACATCCATGAGTATCTGGGTACCCTTAATATTTGTGTCAATGAAAGGTGTTGCATCCAGAATACTTCTATCAACATGACTCTCTGCAGCCCAATGCACAACAATATCTGGTTTGAATTTGTCGAAAATTTTCCTCAAAGATTTTATGTCGGTAATGCTCTTTCTGTAAAAAGCAATTTTATCATTGATATTTTTAAGACGTTCCAAATCACCTGCATAGCTGAGATTATCAACTACAGAGATTGAATATCCTTTTTTCACTCCTACTCTTACGAATTCACTGCCAATAAAACCTGCTCCACCTGTAACAAGAATTCTTTTCATTTTTTTTAAATATCTTCCTTTTTATATATAGTTTCAATATATCTATCAATACCTGTTCGCCAGTCTGGTATTTCAACATTTAAAGCTTCAGATAGCTTCTTATTAGACATTGCTGAAAAAAAAGGTCTTTTTGCAGGAGATGGGAAGTCTTTTGAATTTGCCGGCAGAACAAGATTTTCTAATCCTGAATGTTCTATGAAATACCTTGCTACCTCATATCTTGAGGCGTATCCGCTGTTTGTTAAATGATAAATTCCACGAAGTCTTTTATTAATAGCAAAAAGTGTCAGGCTGACAATATCTTTGGTATAAGTTGGAATGGAAATCTGGTCACATACTATATTGAGAACTTTATTATTTTTAGCCCAGTCCAATAATTTTGATAAGAAATTTTGCCTTCCCCCACCAAATACCCAGCTGACTCTGAATAAAAGAAAATCACTCATGGTATCCTGAAGATATTTTTCACCTAATAATTTGCTCTGACCGTATTTATTCAATGGATTTGGTTCATCGTCTTCATTATAAAAGTCTTTTTTAAATCCATCAAAAATATAGTCTGTGCTGTAATGTACGAGCATTGCGTTAAATTTCTTACAGGCAATGGCGAGATTCATGACTCCTTCTGCATTTACCCTGAGAGCTGTCTCATAATCATCTTCAGCTCTATCAACGAAATTGTATGCCGCACAATTTAAGACAATATCAGGCTTGTTATTCTCTATTTTTTCCAGAACAGATTCAATATTTGAAATGTCAAGATTTTCTCTATCAAAGGAACAAAATTCGTGCCCAAAATCTTTTAAATATTCTGGAAATTCTTTCGCAAGTTGTCCGTTAGCCCCTGTTATTAAAAATTTCATATAATTATCTCAATAGCAATAAAAATTAACGTCAATAAATAAAATTATTGTCTGCCTCCTTCAAACATGGGTGCTTTTTATCCTTTTCTGAAAGAATAGGTTCTGAGACAGGCCATTTAATGTTTATGTCAGGGTCATTCCATATTACTCCTCTATCACAAGAAGGTGAATATTCTTTTGTACATTTATAAATAACTTCTGCAGTTTCAGAAAGCACAACAAATCCATGCGCAAAACCAACAGGAATATAGAGCATTAATCTGTTTTCTTCTGATAATTCTACTGAAATCCATTTGCAATAATAAGGAGAGCCTTTTCTTATATCTACTGCTACATCAAATATTTTGCCTTTCAGACATTGAACAAGCTTGGCCTGCGCATCAGGATTTTTTTGATAATGAAGCCCCCGTAAAACTCCTCTATGGGAAAATGAATAGTTATCCTGAATAAAAAATTCTTTAATTCCAGCTTCTGTAAAATCAGAAAATTTATAGGTTTCAGCAAAAAAACCCCTGCTGTCAGAAAAAATCTCTGGCTCAATTAAAACAACTTCGGGAATAAATAATTTCTTAAAAGCAAACGGCATAGTTTTATTTTATCAATCGCATTAAGTATTTCCCGTATTCATTTTTATTGAGGTTTTGGGCGAGTTTGATAAGCTGCTCTTTTGTGATATACCCAAGTTTAAAAGCTATTTCCTCAACACATGCAATCTTAAGCCCCTGCCTTTTTTCGATAGTAGATATAAATTCTCCTGCTTCAAGAAGACTTTCATGTGTGCCTGTATCAAGCCATGCATAACCTCTACCCATAAGCTCCACTCTTAATTTCTGTTGTTTAAGATATTCTTTATTTACATCTGTTATTTCAAGTTCTCCTCTATGGGAAGGTTTTATGCTTTCTGCAATACCAATCACATTGTTATCATAAAAATAAAGACCTGTAACCGCATATTTTGATTTTGGGATTTTTGGTTTTTCTTCAATAGAAAGAACCCTGCCATTTTTATCGAACTCTACAACCCCGTATCTTTCAGGGTCATTTACATAATACCCGAATACTGTTGCACCTCCGATTGTCTCAATGTCAGAATATGCTTTTTTGAGTAAATTTGTAAAACCATGACCGTAAAAGATATTATCTCCAAGAACAAGGCAAACATTGTCATCTCCTATAAATTCTTTTGCGATTATAAATGCCTGGGCAATTCCACCAGGATGCGGCTGTTCCTTGTAAGAAAATTTAAGGCCGAGATTTTCTCCTGTTCCAAAAATCTGAATAAAGCGTGGCAGGTCAACAGGTGTTGAAATAATCATAATATCCCTTATCCCTGCAAGCATTAAAACAGATAAGGGATAATAAATCATGGGTTTATCGTATATAGGTAATAATTGTTTGCATACCCCTAAAGTAATAGGGTACAATCTTGTTCCACTTCCCCCTGCTAAAATTATTCCTTTCATTTAATATTTTATTTTACAGTACTGTAATAAATATTAAAATACCCTTTTATTCACATTGTATTAATTTTTGTGATAAGATTAGTTTAATGAAAACAATAGATATTCATACTCATGGAATTGGCGGGTATGACACAAGAACCACAGATTTTAAACAACTCCTGAATATAACACGTCTTCAAGGCTTAAGAGGTGTATCAGAAATTATTCTTACAGTTTATCCTGCAACAATTAAATTAATGCGTGAGAATATGGAAAATATAAGAAAAGCCATGGATATGCAGAATCAATCAAATGATGAAGGAGCAAAAATATCAGGAGTACATCTTGAGGGACCTTTCCTGAATCCCTCCTATTGCGGCTCTCTAAATGCCATGACTTTTCTTGAGCCCAGAGAAAAATATTTCTATGAATTAATTGATGGTTACGAAAATATTATCAAAATTATGACGATTGCACCTGAACTTGACGGTGCTCCTGAACTTATTAAAAAAATGTCTGACATTGGAATCATAGCAAGCATGGGACATTCAGATGCAACATATAATGAAGCTGAAAATGGGTATAATCATGGTGCAAAGGGAGTAACTCATATATTCAATGCTATGAAAGGGTTTCACCACAGGGAACCGGGTCTTGCCGGATTTGGTTTATTAAACAAGGAAGTATATATTGAGATAATAGCAGACCCTTTTCATCTGCATGAAAAAACAATTGATTTGATTTTTAGTGTTAAAAATCCTGAAAGAATAATTATTATTTCTGACTCAGTAAAAGAAACCGGAACTTCTTCTGAGAATAAAGGTATATACAATAATTACGGTAAATTGCTTGGCGGTGGTATAACAATTACCGAGTCTGCTAAAAGATTGATTGATTCAGGTTATGAAAATGAAATAATAATGAATTGCATAACATCAAACCCGAAAAAATATTTAGGAAAGGAGTAAAAAATTGTTGGAGAAAATTATTATTTATGGAAAGCCAGGTTGACCATATACAAAAAAAGCACTTGATGCTTATGGAGAGAATGTTGAGTATTATGATGTAAAAGCAGATGATAAAAAAATGGAAGAAATGTTGAAGCTTTCTGGTGGAATTAGAAAAGTTCCTGTAATAGTTGAAAAAGGCAATGTGATTATTGGGTTTGGCGGAGCTTGAATGGTTTGAATACTCAGCAGTTTGCTGGAAGAAAAAGCTAATTTTTCAGGAAAAGAATAATTTTTATTTTAATAAAAAGCTTGACAAACACTGCTGTCCAAAATAAAAAGCTCCCATGGCCTGGGTTCATTGGCATAGGCAAGGGTGGATTTCTTCGTAGCCACTTTTATACCAAGATGCCTTAGTTTTCCAAGACAACTGGCTAAACCATTTCATATCTCCCGTAACGAATGAGCTTGCCCAAATTGACAAAATAACATCGCTACAAACTGCCCCCAACATTTGAATCCCTTTGCCCCATATTCAGCTTTTGTCTCCTTTACTGTTTTTTCAAATTCTAACCTCAAAAAAAGTGATAGAATTTGTCCAAAAATACTGCTAAACTTATTCATATACACCTCCGGTCTGGGTTTTATTTTTATAAAGGCAATACTGGCAGCTTCATCAAAAATAGAACCACATGATATAGAATGTCATGCGTTAAGTGTAAATCAAAATAAAAACGAAGAAAACTTTGTAAACTATGCAAACTATGAAAACTCAAAAGAGTTAATATAATATTATGTGGTATGCAATTTATGTGAAATCAGGCAAAGAAGATACAGTTTCGAGCCATCTTAAGAATGCCGGGATAGAAGTAATCAATGCCAGGTTGAGAATAAAAAAGTTCAAAAACAATAAATTGACAGAAGTCATTGAACCTTTGTTCCCCTGTTATATATTTGCTGATTTTGATAAAGATAAATATTCTCATATGATTACATATACACGAGGTGTTCGCTATATTGTTGGTAGGCAAAATCCAATAGTGGTTCACGAAGAAATAATTAAAGCTATAAAAGAAAATATGAATGAAGATAGTTTTGTGATTATAAAACCACACAAATTTAAAAAAGGAGAAAAGGTTCTTATCAGGGAAGGTCCTTTAAAAAATTTTTACGGAATATTTGAAAAAGAACTTAAAGGCTCTGATAGAGTAATGATACTTCTTGAAACTCTTAATTATAAGGTTGTAATTAATGGAACCTATCTTGAAATAGCTTGATTCGGAGAATACGTTTATAAAAGAGATAGCATAAATATTGCTGTAAAAGATGAATATATATATTTTGACTGTATATATAGTTATCTGTTATCTTATTCAAATTGAAGAATAATTGGAAATGGTTAGAAAATCAAATAATAAAGAGTACATTAGAAATCTCGAAAAAAGAGTTGAAACCTTAAGAATTCTTACAGAAGTTTCTTCTATTATATCATCAACACTGGATATCCGTGAACTGATGTCTCTTGTTATGGAGAAAGCAAAGGAAATTTTAAGTGCTGATGCATGTTCCATACTTATCTATAATAAGAATACTAATAAACTTGAGTTTGAAGTTGCAATATGTGGTGAAGAGGAAACATCTGAATTGTTAAAGAAAAAAATAACTCTTGATATGGGACAGGGTATAGCAGGATGGGTTGCTCAAAATCAACAAATTGTTGTAATAAAGGATGTAAAAAAAGATAAAAGATTTTTTCATGACGTGGATAAAATGACAGGTTTTGAAACAAAATCACTTATTGCTGCTCCTTTAATCGGAAGACGGGGTTTGATAGGAGTTGCCGAAATAATTAATCCTCAAAAAGAAGATTATGACCTTGAAATATTAAGTATACTCACAAGACATTTTGCAACTGCAATAGAAAATGCACTATACCATGCTGAAACTCTTGAAAAAGAAAGAATTAAACAAGAACTCGAAATTGCCGCAACATTGCAAAAAAGTTTTTTGCCTGAAAAACCTGTTTTTGAAAAAGGAAGAATTAGAGTGTCTGCTATAAATATACCCGCAAGACATGTTGGAGGAGACCTTTATGATTTTGTAGAACCTGACATAAATAAAGCAGGTATTTTTATTGGTGATGTTTCGGGTAAAGGTGTTTCTGCTGCTTTATATATGGCAAAGATAATAAGTGATTTCAGGTATATTTCTCGTGGAATTAATTCCCCTTCGGATGTTATGAATAAATTGAATAAAGTACTATCCGGTGCGCCAAGAGGAATGTTTCTTACCGCTATATATCTTATTGTTGATGTCGAAGATGGTGAAGCAGTTATTTCGGTTGCAGGGCATCCTCCCTGCATAATGATAAAGAAAGATGAAGTAGATGTTCTGGAAATGTCATCTGGACCTCCACTTGGAATTATTGAGACTGACTTTGATGAGAATAGGGTTATTTTAAAGAACGGTGATAGGCTTATTATGCTTACAGATGGAGTATTTGAAGCAAAGAATGTTTCAGGAGAGCGAATAGGGTTTAATACTATTCTGGAGTTTATTAGGGAAAATCGAAATATTGAAAATTTGATTGAAAGAATAACAGGCCTTATTAATGAATATTCAAAAAATACAGAAATGGCTGATGATATTACAATTATGGAAGTGTCCTGTTTGTGAAAGATTCATTTAAAATAACAATACCTTCTCATCCAAAATTTCTATCTATAGTGAGGAGTATTACTTCAAAGATAGGAGAGATATACGGAATTAATGAAACAATAGTGAATGATTTAAAACTCGCGGTTGATGAGGCATGTACAAATATAATCAGGCATGCATATAAAGGCGATACAACAAAGAAGATTATATTAAAATATAAATTATCTCCAATTCAAATTACTGTTATTCTCGAAGACAACGGAATAAAAGCCGATATAAACAAGCTTAAAGGAAGAAACCTGGATGATATAAAACCGGGAGGACTTGGAATACATTTTATAAAAAGAGTTTTCGATGTTTTTATGCTTGATGAAAAAAAGAAAAAAGGAAACAGACTGATTCTTATTAAACATTTGAAATGAAAACCGAGATAATAGAAATTAAAGGGAATAAAAAGCTAAAAATCACGGGTGATATAGATATGCATACTTCTCCTGAACTCCGGGAAATTCTACTGTCTTTAATAAAAAATTCAAGAAATCAGTGTGTTTGTGTTGATTTTTCTGATGTTACTTACATTGACAGCTCAGGTATTGCCACATTTGTTGAAGGACTTAAGGCGATAAGAACATCCGGTAGCAGATTATTTTTCTACGGATTACCCGAGAATATAATGGAAATATTCAGATTTTCGAGACTTGACAGGGTGTTTGAGATTTACAGGACATTTGAAGATGCCTTCGGAATATAGGAATTTCATAGAAGTCATAGGCAGTAAAACAAAACCTGTCAGAATAAGCATACATAATATTTCACATATTATAAATGAGATCTTTTACTGGGCTTTTATTTCCCCGTTTAAGGGATTCCCGATCAGGGTTAAAGCCTGTATTAACGAGATGGTTAAGGCTGGATATAATTCAGTTCCTATAATATCTGTAATATCTTTTTTTATAGGTGTTATTCTTGCTTTTCAGGCTGCTTATCAACTTAAGAAAGTGGGAGCTTTAATTTATGTTGCAAATCTTGTTGGAGTTTCTCTTACGAGAGAGCTCGGACCTATAATTACGGCAATAATTGTCTCGGGAAGAAGCGGCTCTGCATATGCTGCGGAGATTGGTTCAATGAAAGCTGCAGAAGAGATCGATGCATTGATAAGCATGGGAATAAATCCGGTCAGATTTATTGTTGTTCCAAAACTTGTAGCACTGATGATAATGGTTCCTGCACTTACGGTTTTTTCCGATTTGATTGGAATATTCGGTGGATTTGTATTATCAACGACTATTCTTGAAATACATCCTTTAAATTATTTTAATCAAACTGTAAACGCTCTTCTGGTTAAAGATGTACTAACCGGGCTCATGAAAGCATGGGCATTTGGGGTGGTGATAACAATAGTTGGTGTATATCAGGGTTTTATGGTAAAAGGTGGAGCTGAGGAAGTTGGCTTAAGAACTACATCAGCTGTTGTTGCATCCATATTTCTTGTAATTGTATCTGACTTATTTTTCACAGCACTATTTTATTATTTCACCTGAAATGGAAAAAGTAATAGAAGTAGAGAACCTGATAACACATTATGGCGATAGAGAGATATTAAAAAATATATCTTTCTCCATCCCGAAGAGTTCGATTACAGTAATACTCGGAGGAAGTGGATGTGGAAAGAGCACTTTGTTAAAGCACCTTATAGGATTGCTGAAGCCAACATCGGGAAAAATAATTATAAATGGAAATGATATAACAAAATTGAACGAAGATCAAATGAATGAAATAAGGAAAAAAATGGGTATACTTTTTCAGGGAGCTGCCTTGCTAAATTCAATGACAATTCTTGAAAATGTTGCTTTGCCCTTACACGAACATACAAAACTTAAAGAATCAACTATTGAAATAATGGTCAGGATGAAACTTGACCTTGTTGGGCTTTCGGGTTTTGATTCTTTCTATCCTTCACAGCTTTCGGGAGGAATGAAAAAAAGAGCAGGGCTTGCGAGGGCACTTGCTTTAGATCCTGAAATGCTTTTTTTCGATGAGCCTTCAGCAGGACTTGACCCTGTTACCGCTGCGGGGCTTGATGAACTTATCATTAAATTGAATAAGGTTTTTAGAATGACAATCATTGTTGTAACTCATGAATTGCCAAGTGTATTCAAAATAGCTGATTATATTATTATGCTTGACAAAGGATATGTGATTTTTACAGGAACACTCAATGAGTTGAAGAATTCTGATAATCCAAGAATCAGAATGTTTCTTGAAAGGCAACCCGAGGAGGAAAAATATTCACCTGATGATTATTTCAGGGTAATTGCAGGAGAGTAATATGAAAGAAGAATTTAAGGCTGGAATAATAGTTGTCTCAGCTATTGCAATACTCAGTATTTTCATAATACTAATAGGTGGCGGTCAATTGTTCGAAAAGTTTGACATTTACTATGTGAAAGTATTGAATGCTGCAGGGCTTGAAACAGGTGCTCAGGTAAAGCTCGGTGGAGTAAAAGTTGGCAGGGTTCTAAGTGTTAAACCTCCGGTTTCTCCGGGAGAACCTGTTACTATAGAAATAGGTTTGAAAAAAGGTACTGTTCTATACAAAGGAACAAAGGCTTATATAACACAGATAGGTTTTGTTGGAGATATTTATATGCTTCTTTCTGTAAAAGATACAACTAATGAAATTATGAAGGTTGGTTCTGTTATTCCTTCAGAAGAGTATATGCAGATGGATGTTCTTATGGCAAAATTAAATAATCTTTCTTTATCTGTTGATAAGCTTATAAATGATGTTGATAAAATATTTAGTGAAAGAAATATAAAAGGTATTGAGAATATTATTGGCAATACAAATAAGGCAATAGTAACAAGCTCAGAAAACATTGATAAAGTCGCAGCCAGTCTTAAGAATACAACTGAAAGACTTGAAAAAGTTTTAAATGAGATTGAAAGTCTTCTTAAGGACAATAAAGGTGATGTTTCACAATTGCTTAAGAAAGCACGTGAAAATATAGATAAAGCTGGTGATATGATGAAAAGCATAGAAAAGACTTCAAAATCAGTTGACAGAACAGTTATACACCAGTCAAAAAATATTGATCAATTAATTAACTCTATGACAAGAACAACCGAGGAACTCCAGGAAGTTTTACAGGAAATAAAAAATAAACCATGGAGTCTTATTTATAAAGAGGGAAGGGGAGAATAAAATGAAAAAAAAGAATATATGCCTTTTAATAATTTGTTCCATAATCTTATTAATGAATGCATGTACTATGCCCCAAACAAAAATTTACAGCATCAATATGAATTACCCTTTTACTGAAAAGGATTTCAAAGGTAAATTCTCTGAAAAGCTGGTCATGATTGTTGTTAATGCACCAAGACATCTATCACAACCATATATTGTCTATAGAACCTCGCCATATGAAATGGAAATATCAAAATACTCAAAATGGGAGGCTTCTCCGCAGGAGATTATTAAAAAAGTAATGAAAGATTATATTTCATCCCTGAAAATATTTAAAGAAGTTAAAACATCATATACTTCTCAGGAAGGGTATTATACCCTTGAGATTGATTTGAAAAGATTTGAGAGATTTGATTCTGAAAATATTTCTTATGGAGAATTATTATTTGATTATGTGTTAATCTCTCCTGAAGGGAACGAAATTGAACGCTCGAGAATAAATAAAAAGATTGAACTTCAGGAAAAATCATTTCTCTCTCTTGCAAAAATTCTTAGCAATGCACTGCATGAAGCATGTGTAGAAACAGGAGATAAGCTTTCAAAATAATTCTGCGTTGTTGCAATTTCATTATTTTTGATTAGTCCGGATAATGCAGAAAGTGCCCAAAATAAATTCATTTTACGTGTCCATTGTCCGCGTCCGTAAAAAGATGTTTCACATGGATAACGTATAACTATTAACTGATAACAAATATAACAGCACACAAAAGTATCGAAAAAAATTATTCGAAAAATCTGTATTATTTCAACTGCACTTTTAATTTAGTCTTTAAATGAATTTTTTAAGTTAAAGAATTGGTAAATAGCGCTCTCTTTCATACGGATGAATCTGAATACGATACTCATCCCATTCAACTTTCTTGCTCATTATAAACTGTTCAAATATATGATCTCCCAGAGTTTCTTTAAGTAATTCACTCTCTTCTGCAAATTCAAGTGCTCTATTCAGGCTTCCAGGAAGACTATCTATATTATATTTTTTTCTTTCTTCCTCAGTCATATGATAAACATCCATTTCAACAGGGTCAGGTAAAATATAATTTTTCTCAATTCCTTTCAAACCGGCATTAAGCATACACGCAAATGCAAGATATGGATTGCAGGAAGGGTCAGGCGAACGAAGCTCAACGCGTGTTGCTTTTTCTTTACCGGGTTTATATAAGGGAACTCTTACCAGAGTAGATCTATTTCTTCTTGCCCAGCATATATAAACTGGAGCTTCAAATCCCGGGACTAATCTTTTATAGGAATTAACCCACTGATTAAGTACAAGTGTTATTTCTTTAATGTGTGTAAGGAGACCCGCAATATATTTTTTTGCAATATCAGAAAGAAAGTAGGGGTCTTTAGGATCAAAAAATGCATTTTTATTTCCAGTAAATAATGACTGATGAGTGTGCATACCACTTCCATTCTGACCAAATACTGGCTTTGGCATAAATGTGGCATAGACATTATATTGTTTGGCTATCTCTTTAACAATAATTCTGTAAGTCATAACAATGTCAGCCATGGTCAAAGCATCAGCATATCTTAGATCTATTTCATGCTGTGAATGTGCAACTTCATGGTGTGAGTATTCAACCTGGATTCCCATTGTTTCTAAAGCGAGTATAGTATCTCTTCTTAAATCTTCTGCAGCATCCAGAGGGTAATCAAAATATCCGCCTTCATCGAGTGGTTCTGTGCTTTTGTCATTTTTAAAATAAAAATATTCCAGTTCGGGACCGACATAAAAGGTGAAGCCTTTTTGTTTTGCTTTTTCCAGATTTACTTTTAAAATATATCGGGGGTCTCCTTTATATGGAGAACCATCGGGTTCATAAATATCACAAAACATTCTTGCAACCGCTTTTTCTTTCGGTCTCCATGGTAACATTACAAAAGTAGCGGGATCAGGTCTTGCTATCATGTCGCTCTCATCAATCCTTGCAAAACCTTTTATTGAAGAACCGTCAAAACCCATGCCTTCATTAAAAGCGAATTCAAGCTCATCAATAGGTACGGCAAAACTTTTTAATTGTCCGTGAATATCGGCAAACCATAACCTGACAAATTTGACATCATATTTCTTTACAATTTCAAGAACATCTTTTTTGTCCCTTGGTTTTTGTGCTGACTTCTTAATTTTTGCTTTTGCCATTTTTAATTCCTCCAGAATTAATTATTGCTTAATTTCTTTAAAAAACAATTTATAAAAGTTCCTTGCCCTGCCTGTATATTCTTCATATATTCTTTCAGTCTCGGTAGATATATCTTTTATGTCAGGATTGTCATTCAGCCATTCAAGAATCATCTCACGTGTAACCTCTATATGAAACTGAAATGCATATATATTATTACCATATCTGAATGCCTGGTGTTTATACATTTTAGAACTTGCAAGAAGAACAGCTCCGTTTGGCAAAGTAAATGTGTCCCCATGCCAGTGGAATACTTTAAATTTTCTCCAGAAGTCTCCGACTGAGGGATGCTTTGCGAGTTGTCTCATTAAAGGGTCTTTTATCCCTTCGCCAGTGAGTTCAATATGGTGCCAGCCTATTTCTTTCTTTTCACCAGGATAAACATCAGCACCGAGACAATGAGCGAGTAGTTGTGCACCGAGACAGATACCAATAACCTTAATATCTCTGTTTATTGCTTCCCTGATAATTCGAGAAGCTGATAAAAGATGAGGATATTTGTCCATTTCATAAACACCCATAGGTCCACCAAGTATTATGAGTGCATTATATTTTTCAAGTGAAGGCGCAATTTCTCCTGAACCAAGTTCCACTATTTTGAAACTTATATGTTTTTCTTTAAGAAAATCTCCGATAGTTCCCGGACCTTCGGTTATAATGTTTTTAATAATTAATACTGCCAATACAACCTCCTGAAAACTCGTTGTAAAAAGAATAGAGTAAAAAATTTAAAGCCAGTAAGTTATCAGACTTTGTTACCTTTTATCCGGATGATACGATTGTTTTATAAATTTACTTAACTTAATTATTTGTAAATTACAGCTGAGATCTGTGACAGATTAAACCTTATTTTTTCCAGTTTTTCAATTAATTCTTCTCTGGAATTTAGATTAACCAATTTAACTATTATATCAAGAATATCAGAATTAATCTGCAATACATCTATATTATTCATTCTTAAAATAGTGTCTATTGTTCTAAGAAATCTGTGAGACTCTATAAGAAAACTCGAAATTGACCTGTCAATAAGAGAAAAAGAAGCTATTCTCTTTAGTGCTTCAGATGTGTTTTGAATAATAATGTCAGGGAATAAATCAGCATATTTTAATTGTATATATTGAACAATAAATTCTATTTCTTTAATACCTCCGGGACCTAATTTCAAATCATATCCCTTTTTCTCTTTTGAGATTTCTTTTATTATTTTTTGCCTCATTTCCTGTATATCCTGTGAGCGAATATCTTTTCTTCTCTTTGAAATAATTTTTCTTCTCAAATCTTCGAAGTTGTTAATTAAAAGCGGCTCTCCTGCTATAGGACGTGCTTTAAGCAATAATTGAATTTCCCATGCTTTTGCATTTTTAAGAAAATATTCTTCATATCCCTTAATATTAGTTACAAGAACTCCTTTTGAACCATCAGGCCTTAATCTCATATCGACTTTATAAGCAATTCCAGCATCAGTATATTCTGTTAGAATTTTTATGATTCTCTCCGGAAATTCATCATATTCAATGTCTTCTGAAACAATGAAAACAATGTCGAGATCCGAACCTATATTTAGCTCCTTTGAACCATAACTGCCAAAAGCTATTATCGCAAAATTTATATCATGCATTATAAAAGAAGTAATTGTTTTTAGAATTGCATCTGCAATTGCGCTCAATCTTTTCATAAAATTATAAACATCAAGTCTGCCTGTAATGAATAATATGCCTGATTTTAATTCTTCATAAGATTTGAATTTACGAATGCTTTTTTTTATCTCATTTGCTTCGAGCAGGATTTTGCCTGACTCTTCAAATTGCTTAAAATTATCGTCAATATTTTGTAAATCAAAAATACTTTCTATATTTTCCATATTAAGCAAAGACCTTGTTAAATAACTGCTCGCAGAAAAGGTCGTGATAATTATCTTTATAAGATCGTGCCTTTCTTTAAGTATTCCAGTAAATGATATATGCTCTCCTATCCTGTCAATAAAATTAATGAGATTTAAAAGTGCCCTATCTTTATTTGTTGTTTTTATAATTTCGTCGAGAAAATATGCTATTAATTTTCTTAAAGAGGTTCTCTCATATAAAGTTTTATATGTGGCTAACTGTTCCCTCAATATCCTGATATTTTTAAGTGCTTCATGAGGATTCAGGAAGCTTTTAAATTCAAGATAATCAATAACTGCTTCATCGGGAAGTTCTTCGAATACAGAAATTATAGAATCACTCGATTCAAAAGTATCTTTGAAAAGCAGGTTATATATATCCCTGACTTTGAATCTTATAAGTTTTAATTTGGATGTGAAAGCTGTTTTGTTTTCAAAGAGCATTTTCTTTGCAATTATTTCGAGTTCTTCATCCGAAGAAGGAATAATATAGGTTTGGGTGTCATCTCTCATTTGAAGAAAGTGTTCAATTCTTCTTAAGAAAAAATAACTGCTACTTAATATATCGGTTTCATTTTTTGAGAGAAGATTTTCAATCAATAATTCATTTAAAGTCTCTGAAATTTTTCTTTTTCTCAGATTAGATTTTTCTCCACCGAATAATAACTGAAAAGCGTGAATAAAAAACTCTATTTCTCTTATGCCCCCATAACCTCGTTTGATGTCATTTATATCAGATATACTATCAATCCTTTTTTTAAGACTTTTTATTTCTTCAATATCATTGTAATCGAGTGATTTTTTCCAGACAAATGGTTCTATGCCCTTAATAAATAACGAGCCTGATAAAGTATTACCTGCAATAAATCTTGAACGAATCAAGGCAATTCTTTCCCATGACTTTCCCCATGATTCATAATATTGAAGGCAGGCATTTAAAGGCAACGAAATAGCACCTTTTTGACCATTTGGTCTAAGTCTTAAATCAACTCTATAACAAAATCCGTCTTCTGTAACTGTTTGAAGTAAATTAGTAATTATTTCTGTTAATTTGCAGAAATATTCGTGTGAATTTATTCTGTTTTTCAAAATGCCTGATGCTGTTCTTACGCCAGAGGATACTTCTCTTTCTGAGAGATAAATGGTCATAATATCAATGTCTGAACTATAATTAAGTTCTTCTGCACCGAGCTTGCCAAAGCCTAAGATTGAAAAAGAATCATCTTTTATCTCCCCAAAATTATCTTTCATTAATCTTAAGGACATATTGAGAACAATTTCAATTAAAGCATCTGCAAGAACAGTCAGTTCATAAGCACTTTCTTCAGTACTAATTTTTCCAGTGAGATCTCTTAGAGTTATTCTCAAAAGATAATCTTTTTTAAATGTTCTTAGTATCTTAAAACATTGTTTTTTATAATCAAAACCGTACAAGTTTTTTTCTGGATTTTTATAATTTTCAATTATTTGGTTTTTTGAAATAGGCAAATCTATTTCTTTCAAAGCTGAAGAAAGACTTTCGGGTTTAAGGATTGAATAATCAGCAAGAAACTGACTGCATGCATATAACATCGCAATATTTGGAAGAAATGGAATATTTTTTTCGAGAAAATCAGGATGCATATTTTGCATTCTTTTTAAATTCTTGAGGCATCTTGATTTATCAGGAGTACTATGTGAAATTTCATTAAAAAGATTAATTATATTCATATATAAAGAGTAAGGTATTAAAGTGGGAAATTAAGATCAAGGATTCTTTTTCTCAAGATTATAATCTCAAATGAAATAGCAGCCATGGAAGCCAGTAATGATAGGAAACCTACATTTGCATTTAAAACTGAAGAAACACCGTTATCCGCGTAAAGTAATGAAATTACTCTATCCCTTAAAATAATTGGAATTATTAATGCGTCTTGCGGGGTTCCTGATAAAAGATTTATTAAAGATTCATTTTCCTTTATGTTAAGAATTGGTCCTCTGTAACTGCTTTTACTTCTTAATACATCCGAAAATGTTGATTGTTCTTTTTCTTGTAAAGAAAAATTATCAACATTGAGCCCTCTGCCTTTCCAGCCCATAATTGTTCCGCTTTTTATAGTAAATAGCGCTGTGCGTTTGGCAATTTTATATGCTTCATTTAACAATAAACCTGCTATTTCTTCTTTGTCTTTAACTTCTGTAAAAGCGATTTTTATTTTGTTAATTGAATCTTCTTCGACTTTTGTTTCAGGATTAAAACGGTCACTTAAACTTACATAACGTACATTACGTTTAATTCCATAATATTTTTCGAGAGAATATAAAAGCCTCATTTCTGATATTACATAGGGAATAATATCAAAACCAGTAATAAAACGTAATTCATCAAGTTCCCTTATATCTTTCGGATTAAGCATAGCGGTATGCATCCTGCTGCGCTCTTTTTTGAAAGGAAGAATTTTGTATTTATCAATTATATCAACATTGATTGAAGATATAATGTCCTCGGGAATATTGTTCAATAAATCGAGCGGGGCAGCGGGGACTTTAAAATATTTACTGAGGAATTTTGTGAGTTCTGCTTCATCAATATATCGCAATTCAAGAAGATTAGTTCCTATCCTGCCTCCAAATTGGATCTGCCTTTTCAATGCCTGGTCAAGTTGTTGTCTTGTTATGAGTGCTTCTTTTACAAGTGCTTCACCGAGTTTCATCATAATACATTATTAATTTTTGACTGAAAAATATCAAGATGTTATTTTTTAGAAGGATTGAGATTATGAACTATCTCCGCACCTATTAAAAAAATACAGGAGGAATAAAATACCCATAGTAAAAATACAATAAAAGCTGATAAAGGACCATATATTGTTCCAAATTTTACAACCGTGCCAACATACCATGTAAATATATGCTTTGCTATTTCAAGTAATAAAGTTGTAAACAGAGCGCCTGATAAAGCATGTTTAATCCTGACCTTACTTTTTGGAAAAAACAAATACATAATAGTTACGGCAAGAAGTACCGTAATAAAAGGTACTATATATCTGATAAGTAAAGCAGTAATTAAACCTATTCTGAGTGTGGGGAAGACATGTTTTAAGGTTTTAAGCAAAGGAATCAATGAAGTAGCAGTAAATGAAACAAAAACAGTTATTATTACAAAAGTTATCATAATTATAGAAAAGATTACGGACCAGAAGAAAGATCTTTTCTTTTTAACTTTAAATATTATATTTAATGCATTCTCGAGGGATGCAAAAACCTGAATTGATAAGAATCCATATAATAAAAGGCTTAAAGAACCTAATACTTTGTAAGAAATAAGCTTGTTGAGTTCTTTTATTATTCCTGAAGTAATTTCAGGGAAAAATTCTATTAACCTGTGAGAGAAAAAATCATAAAAACCATGATATTTCCCAAGTACATAACCAAGTACTGTAATAAGAAAAAGACAGAAAGGAACCATTGCCATCATCGCAAAATAGGATATAGAGCCAGCGAGCATAATTCCGTTATCCCTGAAAAAATCAACGAGACTTCTTGAAATAATCTTTATAAATTTAAACATAATTTTTTTAAACAGAAAATAGATTCAAAAAGCATTATTTTCATTAACTTTGTAATATTAATAAAAATTTAACAGGTTTAATATGTTATATTCAACTTATTGGATACATATTTCTATTTATTCTTTTTTGTTTCTTTTTTATTTTTGATATATATTCTTATTGGTGTGCCAGTAAAGGAGAAATGATCTCTCAATATCTTTTCAATATGTCTTATATGGAAATCCTTGAAAGCTGCCGGATAATTTGCAAATAGTACGAATGAAGGCGGAGCGGTTTTAATCTGTGTAATGTAATATATTTTCAAACTTTTACCTTTATAACCGGGAAGATTAACAGTAGATAATATTTCATTAAGAACTTTATTTAATTCAGCAGTCGGAATTCTCTTACTGCGTTCTTTGAGGATGGCGTCTATTAACGGAAATATTTTTGTAACCCTTCTTTTGTCAAGGGCTGATATGGTAATGAATGGTGCATATTGCATAAACCACATTTTTCTAAGTAGTTCTTTGCCAAGAAATTTATAATCATTCTCAGGATCTTTCATCAAATCCCATTTATTAAGAATGAATATAGAACCTTTACCATATTCCTCAACGATACCAGCGATTTTCTGATCCTGTTCTGTAATTCCTTCGAATGAATCAATGACTATTAACGCTACATCACATCTTTCAATACTTTTTAAAGCTCTCACCATTGAATATTTTTCTATTGAATACTTGAATTTATCTTTCTTTCTTATTCCAGCTGTATCTATAAAAAGATATTTCTTGCCATAATAGGAACATACACTATCTATTGAATCTCTTGTTGTGCCTGGCACAGGGCTTACTATCATTCTTTTTTTGTTAAGAAGTGTATTTATAAGAGTTGATTTCCCTGAATTTGGTTTGCCCACAACTGCAATTTTTGGAAAAATGAGAGATGTTTCTTTATATTCCGGGAGCAAGGAAACAAGCTTTTCCATGAAATCATCATAACCATAACCTGTTGCTGCAGATAATGGTATTAATTCTTCAGAACCTATTGGATAAAAATCATATAACCTGTCTTCTCTTGAATGTGCATCTATTTTATTTACAGCCCAGATTACCTTTTTACCGGATGCTCTGATTTTTTTTGAGAGTTCAATATCAGGAGGGGTCAACCCTGTTTTGCCATCGAGCAAATGAATGATGACATCTCCTTCTTCAATCGCAAAAAGAGCCTGTTCAGTAACCTGCTTAATTATTTCATCATCAGATTCAGGGTAGAAACCTCCGGTATCAACAACAATAAAATGTTTTCCTTCCCATTCTGCATCAAGATAATTACGATCTCTTGTAATACCGGCTATATTTTCTACAATTGCCGTACGGGTTCCTGTAATTCTATTAAAAAGAGTTGATTTGCCCACATTTGGCCTTCCAACAATTACTACTACGGGTTTAGGCATATGTATTTTTTAAACTCCTCAACCATTTTTATCCATGATTCTGCTATTTCTTTTAATTTATCATCAAAGTCCCTGTAATTAACAGCAGGTTCCATTGCATCAAATAGAGAATCACAAAAATACCAGTTGCATCCTGAAGGTCTGAAAGATCTATGTAAAGAACATCCCTTTTCATTTAAAAAATGACATGGTTCTTTATCATTTTTGCTGAAATCTACTTCAGGTATTTTTGCACCAATGGCATGAAGGTAGATAAGATCTTCAAAATTGAAACGTCCATGTTTATTGATACAACATATATTTTTACATTCAGGACAGACTTTATCAGTAGCGTTCTGTATGAAATAATCTATATCTTCAATTCCCCTTTTTATTTTTATTGCAAGTTGTTTTATATATGCTATTTCATTATCTTGTCTGCTAAATAATTGTTCCATAAATATAAGTAGCCCCTTATAACTACCGATATCTCTTGAATCATAATTATCTAAGATTTCTATATTCATACGATATTTTATGTTAACCCAAATAATAATGATATTGCTTGAAAATCCTTTACCATAATTGGTTTACGTGTTAATGAATTAAAGATTTATTACTAATTGACGATATTAATATTAAGATTTCCCGGGTTTTGAGAGCAGAGGGAATAAATATAGTGTGTAATCCCGGAGTGCATGATGTGGTGTGCATGCTCTGAATTTAGAGAAGCCTAAAGCATCAGCCAGGGTTAAAATTTTACGAAAGCCTCTTCAGCAAATCAAAACCCGGGAGAAGATTAATTGAGATTTTTATACATAAGGCCATCATCTCTTCACCTTCTACCAGTTAAAGGGGTTCAAGTTATTGAACCCCTTTAATATCTTTTATTTTTTGCAAATATTTTTTTCAATACATTAACAATATATAATATTTGTGATTTTTTAAGTTTTGGATATAAAGGTAAAGATATGGTTCTTTTCCCAATTTCCTCGGCAACGGGAAAATCACCTTCTTTAAATCCATAAGATTTTCTGTAGTATTTTAATAAATGGATGGGTCTATAATTTACGGCAACACCTATATTATTTTTTTGGAGCGACCATAAAATCTGGTCTCTTCTTTTTGCAGGGACCAAAATTGTAAAAAGGTGTCTTGCATGTTTAAGACCTGGTAATGTCTTTAATAGTTCAATTTCTTTTATTGTTTTCAAAAGAGTTTCGTAATATTCCCAGAGTTGATTACGTTTTTCCCATAATTTATCGATACGTCTCAATTGACCCAGCAAAAGAGATGCTTGAATGTTATCCATATTGTATTTCCATCCGAGAATAGGCATATCCCAGTGACGATATTTCTCTGTATATCTGTCTGCAGCAGATTTATCAATACCATGTAGCCTTAAAATTCTTAACCCCTCTGCAAGATTTATATTATTTGTGCTTATAGCTCCTCCTTCACCTGAAGTTATATTTTTTGTAGCATAGAAACTAAAACAGGCGGCGTCAGAGATTTGTCCGGGTTTTAATCCTGCGCGTGATGCCTCAATTGAATGCGCAGCATCTTCTACTATTTTTAAATTATATCTGGAAGCTATTTCGTGAATTTTTTCCATATCACACATTTGACCGTATAAATGCACGGGCAAGATAGCTTTTGTTTTTTCAGTTATGGCTGCTTCAATAAGTTCTGCATTCATATTGCCGGTGTCCTCTTCTACGTCCACAAATACAGGTTTTGCTCCTGCGTGCAAAATAGCATTGGCTGTTGCACAGAAACTCATAGGAGTTGTTATAACTTCATCTCCATTCCCTATACCAAGAGCTAATAAACTTAGATGAAGAGCAGCTGTACAGCTTGTAACACCAACAGTTTGTTTTATACCAAGATACTTAGAAAAGGCTTGCTCAAAAAGAGCTACTTCGGTTCCTGTGGTAAGAAATATTGATTTGACAACTTTGTTCAGCCTTAACAAATCATCATTATTAATATTATGGAGAAAAAATTCTATCTTTTTCATATAAAACATAGCAAGACATTTATTTTAGAAATGTAGCATGATTATACATATACTAATATGATAAAATTAAAATAAAAACATTTTAAAGAATCATGAATAATATAATACCAGAATTTTCGATAGTTATTCCTGTTTATAATGAACAAGAAAATATTCCCGAGCTTTATAAAAGATTAACCGAGGTAATGGATAAACTTTGCGCTTCCAGAAAACTGTCTGCAGATTATTATGAAATAATCATGGTAGATGATGGCAGTACAGATGATTCATGGAATATCATAAAAAATCTTCATCATAATGACAGGAGGGTTAAAGGAATAAATTTTTCGCGTAATTTCGGGCATCATATCGCAATTACTGCAGGACTTGATCATGTGAAAGGAAGAACTGTAATACTTATGGATGGAGACCTGCAGGATCCGCCCGAGGAAATCCCGAAACTTTATGAGAGATTTCAGGAAGGATTTGATTTGGTCTATGGAATCAGACAAAAAAGGAATGACTCTTTATTTAAAATATTGACATCAAAATTATTCTGGTGGATACTTAGAAAATTTTCAGGAGTGGAGATGCCAAAAGATCAAACAATGCTTAGAATTCTAAGTAAAAGACTTGTTGAGTCTGTAAGACAAATGAGAGAAAGTGCGAGATTTGTTCATGGAATAATGGCATGGGTGGGTTTTAATTCCACTAATGTTGAAATCAGGCATAATCCCAGAAATAAGGGTAAAAGCAAATATAATCTGCCAAAGATGTTTAAATTGGCTTTTCATGCGGTAACTTCATTTTCAGCTATCCCTTTAAAACTTGCTTCTTATTTGGGATTTATGAGCTCATTTCTGAGTTTTATGATAGGATTATATTTCTTATATAAAAAACTGTTTCTGAACATTCCGGTTCCGGGTTATGCTTCAATAATAGTTTCGGTTTTTTTCGTTGGAGGTATTCAACTATTAGTTTTAGGTATAATGGGAGAATATATTGGAAGAACATATCATGAGGTGCAGCACAGGCCGCTTTACATAATAAAGGAATCATTCTTTGAAGAATAAAATTCCAATAATTGAATTAAAATGGGATACCAGATTGTTAAAAAAAAAGATCGGAAGACTTTGCATGCTTCCGAATTATGTGAAAAAGATTGATACAATTTTAGATGTAGCAAGATCAAAAGGATATTTATATTTAACCTGCAGAATTGACCCACCCGAATTTTCACAGGTTCGATCCTTAGAATCTGCGGGGTTTTATTTAACTGATGTAGGGGTAACATTAGAAATAAAAAAGCAGGATTTATATTTGGGTGAAAATTTACTTAAAGTCCCTATCAATACAGCAACAATTAAAGATATACCAATTTTAAAAAAGATTATAAAATCACTTTTTCTGCATAGCAGATTCTACCATGATCCGTTTTTTACTAAAGATGATGCTGATAAAATCTATCAAGCATGGATTGAAGATGCAATAAAAGGAATTTCTGCTGATAAGGTTTTCTGGGTAAAAAATAAAGGTTTCGTTGTTTGTAAAAAATCCCATTTGAAAATAGGAGAAATTTCATTAATTGGAGTCGCTAATAAATTTAGGGGTAAAGGCATTGGAAGAGCTTTATTAGCTTCATCATTAGAATGGTTTTACAGTCAGGGTTTAAATAAGGTAAGGGTAAGAACACAGTTGATTAATATCAATTCTTTGAAATTTTACCTTTCTGCCGGATTTAAATTATGTTCTTGTGACATGGTATTTGGAAAAATATTATAATTTTTATTTAATTGAAAGATATAGTTAAATCCTAATTTAATTCATTATTGATGGAGGTATTTATTTAAAATGGATAAAAAACCTGTTCTGATTCTTGGAATCGGTAATCTACTTTTCAGAGACGATGGGGTGGGACTTCACGTAGTAGAAAGACTAAAAACTATGTCATTGCCTCCTAATGTTGAGATAATAGAAGGTGGAATAGCAGCTTTTGATATAGTGTATATGATCGAAAATAGAAAAAAAGTTATAGTTATAGATGCTATAAAAGCTGAAGGAGAACCGGGAATGATATACCGGTTTAATGGAAATGAATTTATTGAAAAAAGAAAAAATGCATTGAAATCACCAGCTGAAGCTGAATTTATGGATTATTATAATACAACATGTATTATGGGAACAGCTCCGGAAGAGCTGATCGTAATAGGCATAGAACCATATGATACAGGAGATAAGGATGGAAAGCTTAAAATAGAGTTGTCTCCGGTGCTTCAATCAAAAATACCTGTTATTATTGATATGGTTTTGAAAGAAATTAATATTTAATAATTATTTTCCGGGTGTAAATACTGAATCATAAACTGATTATATTGAAGAGGATAAGGTTCAATGGATAAGAAACCTATTTTGATATTAGGTCTTGGAAATTTACTCTTGAAAGATGAAGGAATAGGTGTGCATGTTGTTCAAAGGATAATGAATATGTCATTGCCCGAGAATGTTGAAGTTCTTGATGGTGGTACACTTGGTATGAAGCTCGTCTATTATATTGAAGATAGAACTAAGGTTATTGTTATAGATGCTGTGTTAATAGATGATCAACCAGGGTCTATTTACCATTTTACCGGTAAAGACCTTCTGGAAGGTAATGCATGTCAGCTATTTTCTGCTCATGATATTGATTTTACACATGTTTTAAAAAATGCTGAGATGTTTGGAAATGCACCAAAGGAAGTGGTATTTATTGGGATTAAACCAGAGGATATAAGTCCCGGAATTGAATTAACTCCGGTAATTGAAGCGCAGATCCCGAGAATTATTGAATTGGTATTAAAAGAAATTGAAGTCTCGAAATGATATTAAGATTTACGAAATTTATATTTATTTCGCTTATTCTAATATTTATATTCGGGATGTTCGCTGGACGGATATGGGACCCTGATTTCTGGTGGCATTTGAAAACAGGTGAATATATTTATACTAATGGCTCTTTGCCCGAGACAGATCCTTTTGCATACACTACTTTACCTAAGGACCCTTTAAATCCTGAATCCAAAAGAATTAAATTCATTTTAACATCGTACTGGCTTTCCCAGATAATATTTTTTTTAATTTACAAGTTGGCCGGGCTTCAGGGAATTATATTTTTTAGAGCAACGATTCTCACGGTGCTCATTTATTTTGTTTATAGGGCGATTAGAAGAGAAGGGGCTGATTTCTATAGTTCCATAATCTTGATTATTCCATCAGTTATAATATTGAGTAATTTCACCGGTGAAAGACCACAGCTATTTTCTTTCTTATTTGTATTTCTTCTTGTTTATTTATTCGAAGGGTTCAGAATGGCTGAAATGAACATTTCTCGGTCTTCATGTAAGGAAATCAACTCAGGACACCGAAATTCAAATTTATTATATCTATTTCCGATTCCATTTATAATGCTTCTGTGGGCAAACATGCATGGTGGAGTTTTTATAGGCGTTATAATTCTATCTATATATATTATCTGCGAGAGTATTAAATTCTTCAAATGTAAAACCGGAAACAGTCTGCCTTCTAAACAATTAAGGATACTTATTGTAGTTTGTTTTCTCTCTATTTTAATAACAATTTTAAATCCAAATAAATGGGATGTATTTTCTGTATTAATCGAGTTTCAAAAAAGTAAATACATGGAATCAATTGTTGAGTCGAGATCACCTTTTATTTTCCTTTCCGCGGGTTTCTATAACCAGGAAATTATTACATATATTTTTTTAATAATATTTTGTATGTTCTTTGTGATTATAAATTTCAAAAGCATAGATATAACAGATTTAGTGATATTATTATTTTTTCTTTATATGAGTGTTACATCGGCAAGAACAATACCTTTTTTTGCAACCATATATGCACCATTTACAGTACGTTATGCAATAAAAACTATGAGAGCTCTAAATAATAAATTACATTATATTGAAAGACTAAGCAGTTTCTCTGAAAAATTTAAATTAGGATCTCTACAGCCTTTATTGATAACTTTGTTATCGATTGTTATGTTTATAGTTCTTGCAAACACCAGAATAATTAACAAGGGCATTGTGTGGGAAAGATATCCTAAGGGTTCTGCTGAATTTCTAAAAAATAACAGGATTCATGGTAACATGTTGAATCCATATGTATGGGGTGGATATCTGATTTGGGCATTATATCCTGATTATAAGGTTTTTGTGGATGGAAGAGGTTTGATAGAAGAAGTTTTTTTCCAGAATTCCAAGATATTTAGTGCAAATTTACAGCAGTTTGGAGATATTCCTGAATGGCAAGCGTTTATGAAAGTTTATAATATTAACTTTATAATAACTTATTCTGTTAATGATTTTACAGGCAATCTGATTCCAATTATTCCATTTATAATGAATGATCCCGAATGGTTACTTGTGTATATGGATAATAATTCATTGATATTTGTTAGAGAAAGTCCTGAAAATTCCGAGATTATCAGAAAATATGAAATGCCGAAAAAATGGGTGTGGAACGAAATAATAACAGAGGCAGCTTACAAAGTTAAAAATGTACCTCAAAAAACTAATTTTTATATAACAATGGGAGATGCTTTTTTTGCCAAACAGGATTTTCAGGATGCAAGAACAATGTATTTGAAAGCCAGAGAAATTAACCCTTCAAATTCAATTGTGATTCAAAGACTAAATTCATTGAACTCAATACGTTAATCATTATTTTTTCTGTTATATTCAGCCTGCATATCTTATCTTTATAAGTGGCATTTATCTGGATTAAAGAAATAAATGTAAATGGACGATAGTATTATTAAAAAATAAAAAAATTGAACTTTAAAAAGAAATTACTTTGAAATTCTTTGTCAAAACAGATCGGTTGGGTTAATAACCTGAACCGAATGCCTTTTTAATGAACAATACATAGGGAGGTTAATATATGTTTAATTATCTCAATAATATGAAAATCAGGTACAAACTATGGGTGGTTGTGGGTGTCATGATGCTTGGAATTGTAATAGTTGGATTAATGTCTGCACTTGAATTAAAAAGAAATCTTTTTAAAGAAAAAGAAACCAAGACGCGTCATCTTGTCGAAGCAGCTTATGGAGTAATTGAAAATTATTACAATTTGTTTAAAGAAGGAAAGATATCAGAAAAAGACGCACAGGCATCTGCAATGTTTGCAATTAAAAATTTAAGATATGATGAAAAAGATTATTTCTGGATTAATGATATGCAGCCAAAAATGATTATGCATCCTTTCAAACCTGAGCTTGATGGACAAGATCTGTCTGGTTTTAAGGACCCTGCAGGAAAAGCCTTATTTGTTAGTATGGTTGATGTTGTAAGAAATTCAAAAGCAGGTTATGTAAATTATATGTGGCCCAAACCTAATTACAGAGATCCAGTGGAAAAGATATCTTATGTAAAAGGTTTTGAGCCATGGGGATGGATTATAGGAACCGGTATTTATGTTGATGATGTTAATGCAACTGTGAAAAAAGAAATATTTAAAATAATTGGTGTATTGGTTCTAATGGTTGCAGTATCTTTATTTCTTGCAACAGTAATAATCAATAATTTACAGAAACAGTTAGGCGGGGAGCCTGCTTATGTAGCCAATATTGTTAAAAAAGTTTCCGAAGGCGATTTGAGTATTGATATAACAGTAAATAAAAAATATGAAAATAGTCTTTTATATCATGCCAAAATAATGGTCGAAAAGCTCAAAAGTCTTCTCGGAGAAATAAAATTGACTGCAGATACTCTTGCTTCAGCGAGTCATGAACTTTCAGCGAGCGCAGAACAAATGTCAAGAGGGGTAATAGAACAGTCAGGAAGAGCATCTCAGATAGCAACAGCCTCAACAGAGATGTCCCAGACTATAATAGATATTGCTAAAAATTCATCAAATATTGCTTCTTCTGCTTCTGAAACTGTAAATATTGCGAATAATGGTGAAAATATAGTTAATAAATCAGTAGATGAAGTTAAAGCAATTGCAGCTACAGTTAATGAATCTGCAAGTTTAATGTCTTCTTTGGGTGAACGTTCAAAGCAGATAGGCGATATACTAAATGTAATAAAAGATATTGCAGACCAGACAAATTTGCTTGCGTTAAATGCTGCAATAGAAGCAGCAAGAGCTGGAGAACAGGGCAGGGGTTTTGCGGTAGTTGCAGATGAAGTTAGAAAACTTGCAGAGAGAACCGCTAAAGCTACATCAGAAATAGGAGGAATGATATTAGGAATACAGAAGGAAATGGAAAAGACTGTTGAATCCATGAATGCTGGTACAAAAAAGGTGGAAACAGGAGTGGAATTTGCGTCTCAGGCAGGAGATGCACTGCGTCAGATTGTTAAAAGCGTAAGCGAGCTTCAGTCAATGGTTCAACAAATTGCTACTGCAACAGAAGAAATGTCAACAACTTCAGAACAAATTAGCGGTGATATAGAGACCATTGCCAGTGTATCAAAAGAAACTTCTGTAAGTTCGGAACAGATATCAAAGTCTTCTTCGGATCTTTCAAGATTAGCAGGAAACCTGCAGAATGTAGTTAGCTTGTTCAAAGTATAGATATAAACAAAATTTATTAATAAAGGGCTCAAATAAATGAGCCCTTTATTAATTTTACAGTATATAATATTTTCAATTATTTCATTGAAATTCATTTTTCAAAAAAATTACCAATTAACCAAAATAATGCAATTTAAAAAATGCATATGTTGCGAAAAAATTTATTCCCCTATATCAACCTCTTTCTCCCCCTTTTTTTGATAAACGCAATAACGCTATAAACTTTGTTAAGGAATTCAGGGACTTGTTTACTGGCAATAACTCAATTTATGAAACAAAATAAACTATCATAGGCTGAAGGCTTCAGGCTGAAGGCTGAAGTATAAAATAAACTTTTATGGTTACGATGCCTGTTTTGTTTAGCAACTAAGTCGTTAGTCTATATCATGTTTC
>Ga0123519_10001954_pt1 | contig 35119 bp, 34 predicted proteins | sample YelNatPaOPRAMG02_FD_87396 | JGI IMG/M metagenome (GOLD analysis project Ga0123519, IMG submission 87396) | Hot spring microbial communities from Yellowstone National Park - Yellowstone National Park OP-RAMG-02 (version 2) | ecosystem: Environmental > Aquatic > Thermal springs > Hot (42-90C) ... | reverse complement strand
CCTGTTATTTTTTATATTTTTTCTCTTTTGGCAGGATAGGCATATACACAAAAGAGGCTAATAAAATGAGTAAGCCCACGACCGGAATTGAACCGGTGGCCTCGTCCTTACCAAGGACGCGCTCTAACCGCCTGAGCTACATGGGCACAAGCAAATGGAATGAAAAACAAAATTACTTGTAGCGACCAATGTCTTTCAAATCCCTTTGGAGTTTTCAAATGGAGCGGGAGACGGGATTTGAACCCGCGACCCTCGGCTTGGAAGGCTGATGCTCTACCGCTGAGCTACTCCCGCAAAAATATAAAAAGTTAAACTTTATATTAAAGTTTTAAATTGGGGAGAGAAGGATTCGAACCTTCGAAAGCACTACGGCTAACGGGTTTACAGCCCGTTCCCTTTAACCGCTCGGGCACCTCCCCGTGCATACAAATGTCGCGGTTCCTGGGTGCTATGTAGTTTTGAATGCATAACTCATTCCATTCGCATCGCACCCGTCAAGGACACATTTGTGTCCTTGACCCGCTCGGGCACCCCCTAAAGTATATTTTTTATTTTATCACAGTTTTTAAAGAAAGTCAAGTTATGACAAAAAGTGGAGCTGGCGGAGGGATTCGAACCCACGACCTGAGGTTTACAAAACCCCTGCTCTGGCCACTGAGCTACGCCAGCTATAAAAATAACAGGTAGATTATAAAAAGATAGTCTGGGAACGACGCGGACCAACTGAAACAAGAAAAATTTCCACTCCAACCAACTCAGACAACCTTTTAAGATATTTACGGGCATTCACAGGTAGAGATTGAAATTTTTTTATTTCGGTTATGTCGTGTTGCCATCCATTAACTTCTTCATAAATGGGTTTTACTTTGCTGATTATTTCAATCTCAGTAGGAAAATCCTTTAAAATTTTATTTCTATATTTATAGGCTACACATATTTTTATTCTGGGAAGGTCATCAAGTACATCAAGTTTTGTAATTGCTAATTTATCCAGTCCGTTTATTCTTGCTGAATATCTTACTGCCACTGCATCAAACCAGCCACAACGCCTGGGTCTTCCAGTTGTAGCACCATATTCCTTCCCCCTGATACGCATTGCCTCCTGTTTTGATTTTTGTGTTAATTCTGTAGGAAATGGGCCATCTCCTACCCTTGTAGTATAAGCCTTTGCAACACCTATTACCTCATCTATCTTTGTTGGACCTACTCCAGCACCTGTGCAGGCTCCTCCTGCAACAGTATTGGAAGATGTGATGAATGGATATGTACCGAAATCCACATCAAGCAAAGTTCCCTGCGCTCCTTCAAATAGTACATTTTTTTTGGATTCTATTGCCTTATTTACAATCGCAGAAGTATCTGCTACATAACCCTTGAAAAACTTGCCGTATTCCAGATACTCTTTCAAAATTCTCTTCAGACTGAAACCCCTTCTACCATATATCCTTCTGAATACAAGATTTATATCCTTCAAATGCCAGCTCAGCTTTTCCAGAAAAACTTTCCTGTTAATTAAATCGCTCATCTTTATTCCTGCTCGAGCCATTTTGTCAACATAGGTCGGACCTATACCCCTGCGGGTTGTACCGAGTCTGCTGTGTTCTCTTTCCTCTGTTATCTGTTCAGAAAGTTTATGATACGGCATAATAATATGGGCATCCCGGCTAATCAACAAATTCCTGTTAGTAATCTTAATTCCTCTGGATCTGAGTTCGTTTATTTCTTCAATCAACGCCCTTGGGTCAATAACTACACCTGCTCCCAGCACACATTTTTTACCCCTCAAAATGCCTGAAGGAACCAGATGAAAAACGAACTGTGCATTATCTATTACAATTGTATGCCCTGCGTTATTTCCACCCTGGTACCGCACTACCACATCTGCATTTTCAGAAAGCAGGTCAATAACCTTACCTTTTCCCTCATCACCCCATTGAGTTCCAACTACCACTGTAGCTGCCATTTTAATACCTGTTATTCCATGCTTCAGATTTATATTTTTCTAAAAGGTTTTTATATATTCTGAATTCATCCTCTGACAAAGCACCTTCTTCAAATTTTATACCGGAATGTCTCATAAAACTATTTATTATTCCACTCTTCACTCTTTCAAACAAGGAAGTATTTAGCATAATTGAACCCTGATGCAGAAGAACTCCATTCCTGCGTCGCTGTGCACCTCCATATAATTTTATCCCACCCACCACCACATCGTTTAACTGAGGACTGGTGAAACAGCACAATCCCCCCTGCATTTTTCCGTGATAAAGTTCTGCCTCAATCCCTATTGTCTGCAGTCCTTCAATAATCTTTTCAGAAATATATTTATAAGAATCTAATGTACTCAATCCTGGCAAATCTTCACTTTTACAGATAATGCTGAAAGTAAGTTCTTTGTTATGATAAACTGCTCCGCCACCAGTAATCCTCCTGATAAAATTAGTTTGAGCAGAGAAAACTTGTTTCACCTCATTTATCTTCTGAAAATAGCCAAAGGATACCGAGGGAAAACTCCATCCATAGAACCGCAATGTTGAGGGAGATGTATTATTTATTACGCATAAAAAAATTGCCTCATCTACTGCCATATTAAAATAACCATCGCAGTTACCTGAATTTAAAAGTCTCCATTCAGCCATCACTGTAATTCACGCGCTGATTTTAACCCTGATTTGCAGTATCTCTATTCCCTTTCTTTCATTATAAGAAATTTTTCTCTATCCATCAAACTCTGTGCAGGATGTTTTCTGGATTTTTTACTGGGTCTTTTTTTATCCCAGTACCTTGAAACATTCCTTATAGTTTTATGTGCCACAATTCCCCCCTTTAAAATCAGAAAGGCTCCCCGGGCCGGATTCGAACCAGCGACCCTCCGGTTAACAGCCGGATGCTCCACCGCTGAGCTACCGGGGAATCAAATATACAAAACGCCTGAATTTTACTGCTCAAACACTCATTTTAAAATGTTGAAAGTGATTACAAAGATTCCAGTTTCTGCAATTTTTCCCAATCTGCATCAACCTTATTTTGAATTTCTTCCAGGATTGCTGCGTTTTCAGGCTTGAACAAATGACGGAATCTACCCTGGCTCCTGAACCACTCTATAACGGGTTTTTTCTCTTTCGGACGATAGGTAATTTTATATTTTCCGTTTTCAACTTCATAGAGCGGCCATATACAGGTTTGCACTGCCAGCCTTGCTATCTGAATTGTATCCTCAGGATTGTATCTCCAGCCACGATGACAGGGTGCAAGAATATTTATAAAGGATGGTCCACCGCAATTAAGTGCCTTTTCTACTTTTGTAACTAAGTCGTTCCAGTATGCGGGACTTGCCTGAGCTACATAGGGAACATTGTGTGCTGCACATATTGCGGTGAGGTCTTTGCGCTCTTGCATTTTTCCAATTGTGGCAGATTTCCCCACAGGACTTGTAGTGGTATCAGCACCCTTTGGTGTTGCACCTGAACGCTGAATACCTGTGTTATGCACAACAATTCCATCAGCAATAAAATTATGTTCATCCTCCACCCTTAAATCTAAAGTTGGCTCCTCTCCAATTAATTTTATACTTTTCACTTTTTCAGTCTCAAAGTATTTATTTCCTATTAAAAAGTTTTGATATTTATACTGATTTGGATATTTTCTTATATTCCACTCTCTTCTTTTGCTAAAGCATATATATCCGTACGTACTATCTTTCAGAAGTTCTCTTTGGACACATTTTGCCCCTTTCTCTTTCTTTTGCTGATGAATTTTACCCACACGATAATCAGTAATTTGTAATAATAATCTTAAAGTTCTCAGGAGATCTTTGCTAGCAGAAACATAACGAAAACTATTTTTTATCTTATAGCCATCAGATAACATCAGTCCTTCAATAAATGCTTCTCTTTCTTCTTTAGGAAGAGTAAATACCCAAGAAGGTATTATTTTATTTTTTGCTCCTTTATTAAATCCAAGAGACTCAATAAAATTAGCAAGATTTACTGAATTTATATAAACATAATTTTTATCCTTTCTTATTTTCTTGCCAAAAATTTTAGAATGGAGTTGAAGAAAAATTTCTCTTTCTTTTGAGTTTTCAGGGAGAGCAAATCCAACTTCTCCTTTTTCATTTCTTATCCATCCATCCCCAACATAAATACCAAGATATTTCATTAAATCTGGACTAGAAATTTCTGGTAAGTCTATTTCATTAAGATGAGCAACTTTATAATTCCCCTTTTTTACCTTTCTGAATTTAAATTTAAATGATTCCCCTTCATCTAAATTTTTCAATGTTACTATTTCATCCCCAGGTTTAATTTCTTCAAGAGTTTTCCAGATAAATTCATTTTCTTTACCTCTCCCATTTCTTTTCAGAACCAAGAATGGGTGATTACCTGTTGCTTTTATAGAATGATGAAGGGTTTCCAGTTCATATACTTTTTTCACTCCATTATCAAATATACCTGTACATTTCTTTAGAACTAAGTCATAGGTTTTCTGATCAAATGCATATATTTCTTCACCCTTTTTAATTTCGGTTATTTTTTTTAATCCATCTTTCGTCATTATTAAAGAAGAATTACTTAAACAATTCATATAGGCTTCATTGTTGTAGCATACATAAAGACACTGGTGCCCTCTCTCCAGCATTCCTGAGAGTGCCTGAATACCTATGTCATAAGTACCGCCATCTCCACCAAAGGCAATAAATCTATACTCATCGCTAATCTTGCCCTGTTTTTTAAGAGAGCGGTACATTGTTTCAACTCCTGCAATAACTGCAGCAGCATTTTCAAATGCTACATGTATCCAGGAACAATTCCATGCAGTGTATGGATATATGGTGGTTGAAACTTCCACGCATCCAGTGGCATTTGCTATTACAACCGGTGTTTTAGTGGCAGCGAGCACCTGCCGAATAACAATAGGCGCACCACAGCCAGCACACAGACGGTGTCCACCTGTTAACAATTCTGGTTTCTTAGACAATTCTTTGATATTAGCCATTCTATTTCCCCCTATTCCCGTACTCCTAAATATTGGACAAGTTCTTTTATCTTACCTGTTTGTACAATCTCTGCTAAATCCATATAAACTTTTTTAATGTGGTCAAGATTGATGTCTCTTCCTCCAAGCCCATAGATGTAATTCACAACAGGTATCCTGCAGCCATCTGGAAATTGGTAATTAAATAATGCGCCACATATTTCCTCAAAAACCGGGCCCCCCAGTCCACCAAATGTATCTGAACGGTCAAGAACTGCAATTGCCTTCAAGTGTGAAAGAGAACTTGCAATCTCAGCTGCAGGAAAAGGCCTGAAAACTCTTATTTTCAGTAATCCTGCCCTGACTCCTTCTTTGCGCAACATATCCACCACAGTCTTTGCTGTTCCTGCTGATGAACCCAGAACCACAATACCCAGTTCTGCATCATCCATTTTATATTCTTCAAATAATCCGTATTTCCTTTTTGAAATTTTTTCAAAATCTTTTGCTACTTCAAGAACTATACCAGCAACGCTTTTCATAACCTCATGCTGCTGCCTCTTTTGCTCCATATAGTAATCAAACAACTGCAGTGGCCCGTAAGTTATAGGGTGTTCCTTATCCAGCAAAGAATATTCTGGCTTGTATTCGCCTATAAACCTCTGGACAACTTCATCATCCAGCATTTCAAATCGCTCCATTGCATGGCTAATAATAAAGCCATCAAGAGTGACCATAACAGGAAGCAGAACATCTTTATGTTCGGCTATGCGTATAGCCTGGATGGTATTGTCATAGGATTCCTGCACATTCTCAGAAAATATCTGTATCCATCCTGAATCTCTGGCACCCATTGTATCAGAATGGTCACAGTGGATATTTATCGGACCTGAAAGGGCACGGTTTACAACGGGCATAACTATGGGAAGGCGATAAGAACTCGCGATATATAGCAGTTCCCACATATATGCCAATCCCTGAGAAGAAGTAGCAGTCATAACCCTGCCACCAGCAGCTGATGCTCCGATACAAGCACTCATTGCTGAATGTTCAGATTCGGGACAGATAAACTCAGTCTTAACCCTTCCCTGTGCAACAAACTCACTGAAAAACTGAACAATCTCAGTCTGAGGAGTGATGGGATAGGCAACAACCACATCAGGATTAATTTGCCGCATTGCTTCTGCCACTGCATCATCTCCTGTGCGAGCAATTATCTTTGGCATTATCTCCTCCATCTATTTTTCTTCTTTAACCATCTCTATTGCCTTCTTTGGACACTCTTTTGCACATATACCACAACCTTTACAGTGAGCTAAATCAAAACCTGACATTTTATTTTCTTTTACTATAATTGCAGACTCCGGACAGTAAATCCAGCAAAATAAACAGTGGATGCACTTATTGAAATCCACTACTGGCTTAAATGTCCTCCAGGAACCGGTTTCGTATTTACGTGCATTGCCCGGTTCCAGAATCATCCCTCCCCTTGGTATTTCTCTCCAGCCTTTTTCTTCGCTCATTTATTCTCCCCTGACTTCTTCATATGCCCGTTTGATTGCATCCAGATTATTCTGTATAATTTCTTCTTTCAACTTTCCGCCAAACATTTTTTTAACTTCTTCCAAAACCTTTTCAAGACTGACCAGTCCCGATGATTTTACCAGTGCTCCCAGCATTGGAGTATTAGGAATAAATTTCCCGAGGGTTTCCAGTGATATTCTTGTCGCATCAACTGTATAAACCTTCTGGGATTTAAGCCCCAACTCTTCTTTTATCTCTTCCGGAGATTTGGGGGTATTTACAACTACAATACCATCTTCTACTAAACCTTCTGTAACATCTACATTTCCGATAAGAGTGGGGTCTATTATCACCACTATATTGGGAGCATAAACCTGAGAGTGCAATCTAACAGGCTCATTGCTGATACGGTCAAATGCCTTCACAGGTGCACCCATCCTCTCCGGTCCGTATTCAGGAAATGCCTGAACATATTTTCCTTCGGCAAGTGCTGCCTCTGCAAGAATCTTGGCAGCTGTAACAGCTCCCTGCCCTCCTCTTCCATGCCATCTTATCTCTTCTAAGTTATTCCTCATATTATTCCTCCAGTAGATATAATATTATACCACATATAATATTTTTGTCAAGTCTCAGGGATAATTATATTTTTTATTTCTTAGATTTCACGCCTTCCTTCTAAGGACCTGGAAAGTGTAACCTCATCTGCAAATTCCAGGTCTCCTCCTACAGGAAGCCCATGTGCAAGACGGGTAACCTTCACGCCCAGCGGTTTTATGAGGTTTGCCAGGTATAATGCTGTGGCATCACCTGTTGCATTTGGATTTGTAGCTATAATCACTTCTTTCACTCCTTCCTTCAATCTTCCAAGGAGGGTGTCTATATTCAAATCCCCGGGATTTATGCCTTCCAGAGGAGAGATTGCACCACCTAAAACATGATATAGACCTCTATAACTCTTTATCCTCTCTATTGCAATCAAATCACTGAATTGCTCAACCACACATATAATGGTTTTGTCACGTTCCCCATCCCTGCAGATAGCGCAATACTCTTCTTCAGTGTAATTGCCGCAGACTGAACAGGGTTTTATCTTTCCGGCTATGTCCATTATTGACCGGGCAAGGGTAAGTGCATCAGGCTGATTACGAAGAATGTGAATGGCAAGCCTCTGAGCAGTCTTGGGACCGATGCCAGGTAATTTATTCAATTCTTCAATTAACTTTTTTAAGGATTGGGGATACATCACTCCACCTTCTTTAAAATACCAACAACATCTCCGAAGTTCGTTCCTATCTGTATTTTTAATGGAATCCTGTCTTCAGCACCAATCCAGAGTTTTATCTTTTCCTGCTTTTCAACAATCTTGAATGCTAAAAATTTTCCAATCTCTGTTTTTACTTCCTCCCTGGAGTCTACAACTGCAGTATATACCTCAATCCCCCTGTCTGTAATTATATTTAATGGTATTTCCTGACTTACTTCCAGAGCAATGCTCCTCAAATAATAAGGAAGAGACACAAGGGTAAGCACAAATGGAGGTACATCTATGGTCCTGCTGGAATTATTCCTCTGGATATATCCCTTACCTGATTCTAAATCCAGATAAACAATCTCCTTCATATGAAAATTCCCTTCATTTATTTCTCTTATCATTTTTCTCAGGGAAAGGTTCCTGCTATCAATAAATGATTCAATACGATTGTCCATTTTATAAAATATTGAAAAGAAAGGATTTGTCTTTGTGTAGCTAATAATGTGATACACTTCTGCATCACCCATATGAATTTTTTCCAAAATGCAAACTACCTGTGTGCCTGCTGACACCATTCCCATTTTCACATCATATGTCAACCTCTCACCAACCCGCAATTCAGAAAGGAAAGGCGGACCACCTCCCAGTACCGGCATATACCATACTAAAAACAGCAGTCCTGTAAAAAAAACAAAAAATTTAATTCGAGATTGCGACATTTACTTTTTCCTTAATTTGTCCCAGCGGTTATAAACCCAGAACCATTGCTCGGGATACCAGGAAATATACTTTTCAAAAATCCTGAGAAACTTCAAAGAATTTTCTTCTAAATCTCTTTTTCTATTGCCCGTTCTTGTCAATTCCAGAGGAGGCTCAAATACTTCTGTATGGGTATCATCGGCATTGCGAATCATAAAGGCAGGAATAATCTGGGCGCCTGTCTTAAGAGCAAATGCAACAGGTCCCGCAGGGACTGAAACACGATGACCAAAGAATTCAGCAAAAACATTTTCAAATTCACCATGCTGGTCGCCCATAATAGCAATTATGCAGCCGGTTTTAAGAAGGGTAATAATCCTGCGCAGGGTCTGCCATCGCCATACAGGCCTGACTCCCTTACTCAATCTTACCTCATTAAGCCATCTATCAATGGATTTGCTTGACTGCTCCTGATACATTGCATAAATGGGATATCCCTTAAGGCCCAGTAGCGCAGCGCCCATCTCCCAGTTGCCAAAATGTGCAGAAAGCAAAATTACGCCTCTTCCCTTATTGAGTGCTTCATCCAGATAATGTATATTTTTAATCTTTATCTTTTTCTCCAGTTGGTCCAGATTTAGACCTGGAAGACGCATAAATTCTACAAGAGATTTCAGAAGGCACGAAAGATGTCTCCGGGTCAAATCCTCTATTTCACAACTGGTATATCTATCCTTGAAAGCCTGCCTGATATTGTTCTGGATAAAGTTATGGAATGGAGTAAATTTTAATTTAAACCATATAACCCTGGCAAGCAAATCCACGATTAAAAACAAAAATTTTTCTGGCAATATCTGTACTATTTTGCTGATCAATTTTATAAAAACATAAAGCATTGTTTCCTGCCATATTCTGATTATTTCGTAAAGTATTATCGGGGAGAAGGTACTACTGTCATTTTGATAATCCGGAAATAGGTCCTTATCCTGTTTTTAATATCCCTTTTCCAGGGTAGAAAAAAAACACAAACAATAATTTTTGCTATTAATTCCAGGAGTGCTAACATTTTATAAAACAATAGTACGGGTCTTCCGTAGTACTTCTCACAGAGATAATATCCGCCCCTGTATCCCTCAATAAGTAACTTCTCTTCTAAACCCTTACTGCTTTTGCCCCAGTAATGGATAATGTTTGCAGGAGGAAAATAATACAATTTCCACCCTGCCTTTTTTATTCTTTTTGAATAATCCAGGTCTTCATTATAAAAGAAGAAAAATTCATCAAAAAAACCAACATTTTCGATAATCTCCCTGCGCAACATCATGCAACAACCGCTGACCCAGTCCAGCTCATAAACCCTGTCGGGAGCCTTAAAAATTCTCCATATTCCGCTTCCCTGTCTCTGGAGGGAACCATCTGGATTAAGAACTTTTGGCCTGACCGCGCCTGCCCCCGGGTTTTCCTTCATAAATTCTGCCATCTTTGTAAATGCATTATTGAGAAGAACTGTATCACTGTTCAATACCACTATAAACCTTCCCCTGCTAATTCTCAATCCCTGATTGACTGCAGATGCAAAACCCAGGTTTTTTTCATTTGCAATAAGAACAACCTGAGGGAACCTTTTTCTTACCATATCAACACTTCCATCTGCTGAGGCATTATCTACAACTATAATCTCAATATTTGATTCTTTTTCATTTTCCAGTATTGAATTCAGACACTTCTCAAGTAATTCCCTCGTATTATAACTTAATATAACAACTGAAATGTAAACCTCATTCATTGTAATATTTCCTCGTAAATTCTCTCTATATTCCTGACATATCGCTCAATAGAAAATTCTTCTTCCACTCTTTTTCTACCCTCCATTCCCATTTTCTTTGCCATTTCTCTGTCTGAAAGAATATTTATAATAGCATTGGCAAGTGCTAAAGGGTCCGCAGGGGGCACCAGTATTCCCGTAGCACCATTTATTACCATTTCGGGTGTACCGCCAACTGCTGTAGCCACAACAGGCTTTCCACAAGCCATAGCCTCCAGCAAAACCCTGCTGAATGGCTCCCGTAGAGATGCGAGCACTACCATATCCATGCCTTTCAACTTCTCCTGAATATGCCTTTCAAAACCAGTAAAAACTATGTTTTTTTCAAGACCCATCTCGCACACTAAATTTTTCATCTTCTCAAAATAACGTTCCTGGCTGGGAAGAGGAGAACCAACTATGAGAAATTTTGCTTGTGGAAATTTCTTCAATACCATCGGAGCTGCTTTTATAAAAAATTCTGTTCCCTTTCTTGGTTCTATAGTTCCAATTTGTCCCACAATTATATCAGTGCCGAATTTCTGTTTAAGCGTACAGTTTGTCTCAACACTGAATTTTTTTAGATCCACTCCGTTATATACGACAGAACATTTATCTCCCAAATTAAGAGCATCTTTCATAGCCCTGGAGACTGTAGCCACTCTTACAGGAAGCAGATGTGCCAATATTGAAATAAACCTGAAATCTATGCTGGTACGTGGATCCTCATGAATATGCCACAACACGGGAATCCCGGTAAATATAGCCGCCAGAACACCCTGATAAGCATAAAACGTATTGGCATGAACCATAGAAATCTTTTTTTTCTTCATAAGGTAGATAAGAAAAATCAATCCTTTATTTTCCAGAGTATACACTTCTATTCCCAGTTCCACAAGTCTTTCACAAACAGGACCCCATTTAGGACAGATAAACAAAGGTTCGTATTTTTCCCTGTCAAGTCTTTCTATAATATCACACAAACATAATGGTGCTCCTGAATAGCTTGCGTCATGGGAAACATAAAGTATATTTTTCACTAGATCCCCTTGTTTTTAACAGAATACTGTATCAACATTCCAAGAACACTTAAGCAGAAGAAAAAAAGTATGGTAATATTATTCAGGATTAAATTTATATTAAACTGTTCACTTACAAGAAAAGCGGATAAACCTGATAAAACCCCTGCAGCAATTTTACCATCATATCTATTTTTATATTGTCTAATATACTCCAGGGCTCTTCTATAAATTATCCAGAATAAATAAAGGAAGGCAAAGAGACCTACAGTCCCCATTTCAAATATAATATGTAAAAAAATATTGTGGGCATGTGGAAAAGATGTAAGAGAAGTAATCTCGGACATAACCTTCTGAAATGTAAATAACCCGAACCCAAATACAGGTTTTTTATATATCAATTTTATTGTTTCACCCCATAAAATAACACGCTGAGAATCCAATAAAAAGATAGAATTTATCAAACGTTCAGATATAAAATGAGGAAAAAATAAAAATCCTATAAGCAAAAAAGAAAAGAGGGATATTATCAATTTCTTTTCTCTCAACAATAACATCAGAACCACTATACCAGATAAGAATCCCAGCCAGCTACCCCTGGAAAAAGTCAGATAAAGGCAGATTGCACCCAGCAAAAATGAAGTAGCTCCCACAACCTTCTGCCAGAATTTTTCTGCAGCAAGAGACAATGCTATATTAACAGGAAGCACGAATACTAAATAGCCCCCTAATACATCGGGATTGAATAGCGTTGAAAAAACTCTCAGTCTTGCTCCAAACTGATGCACTCTATTATGATATAGAGACAGAAAATTGGGACCACGATAGAATTGAAGAATACCGATAAATGAAACAAAAAAACAAGAAAAATCAATTGCAAGATGAATATGCCTCTGGTTTTTTTCTGGAATTTCGGACCACATCGGAAAATAATAAAATAACATAATACATAAACATAAAAAAGAAAAGGCACGCAAACTTGCAAGAAAGTCTACAGAAAAAACAATAGTCAATCCTATTAATACTATCAAAATAATCAATGGAATATCAAAAATTGTCCTGCGAGGCTTTATAGCACCACCCAGAAACGCTATAAGCAATAAGAGCGCTCCAACATATGTTATCCCTTCGTTTAAAGGGATAAAAAAAGCAATTATAAGGAGTGCGGGATATATCAACGAACTCATTTTTTCCATTTCTCCTCAAATCTGAGTGCATTTTTCTTAATATATCGCCATCGTCCCCATTGCCTTTTCAGGGTCCTTGCTCCATAATGAAAAACTACTACGTTCTGCAGCTGTCCACAGGGAATTTTTGAATCCATAAGCCTGTGAAACATATCAGTATCCTCATACCAGTACATTTCAAAATTCTCATCAAATGTTCCTGCCATTTTAAATACTTCTCTCCGGTAAACCATAAACCAGCCCACGCAGCCTTTCGGGTTAGGGAATGGGTCATTTATCAGCTTTACCACGCAGGGACCCCTGCTTACTTCTTCTGCTATTACATCAAAATTTGCGGGCCTTATGCGTTCAACTGTCTGCGGGAACAGGACTCCGATTTCCGGATACTTTTGAAATGCCTCTTCAAAATTTTCTAACCAGTTTGGAGTAAAATTGATATCATTATTTACTATGGCTATATATTCTCCAGTAGATGCCCTTATGCCCTGGTTCCATGCATATGCAACTCCCATATTTCTTGAATTGGTGATTATTTTTTTATTAGGAATAAAAAGGGTTGCCAGGTATTTGCCCGTTCCATCTTTTGAGCCATTATCTATTATGATTAATTCATATTTTTCTGAACTGGTATATTTTAATAAAGAATCAAGACATTCCCTTGTATATTTTAATTCATTAAAGACAGGAATCACTATAGAAAACAATTCAACCCCCGGCATTTTTTTTGATTTTTCGCATTCCATCTCTTAAACCCTGTACAAAATAGTGATTTACAATATTAGAGCGGATAAGATAAGAAAAGAAATTGAGACCCCGTTTTTCTACTGCCAGCACTATTTCTTCCCAGAACTTCAGAAAAGACGGACAGGGAAAAAATATAAAATCAATCAGGAATGTAAAGGGATTAATCCCTGAAATCATTTTTAGCCGGGGGTATTTGCGGGCAAGATACACCGCATCTTCTCCCACAGCCCTTGCCCTTTCGTAAAAAGCCGGAAAGTCATAGTGGTGGTAGTGATATACAATTGCCCTGGAATTGAATTTCACCTTTATCTTAGCTCTGCGCAAACGCATACTGAATTCATCATCCTGCCAGAATCGGGTTAAAGTTTCATCAAACAGACCAACCTTATGAATGAGTTCCCTGGAAATAGAAGAATTTGCGGTTGTAAATGAAGGTATAAACCTCACATCGTCCCTGGTTCTTGTCCATACCCTGAAATCCCTGCGATGGAATTCATTAATAAAATCCTGGAAAGGACCGCTGAAACCAGGATAAGGCCTGACATCTCCTCTTACACCCACTCCTTCATATCTCTTATGATATGCCATATGCTCCTTAAGAAGAACCGGTGATGCAATCTGGTCATCTCCTAAGAACAATAGAATCTCTCCCCTGGCTTCCTTTATTCCGCAGTTCCTTGCAGCATTTGCTCCCCTGTGTTGCTGCCTGAAATACCTGAGCAGGGGAAGTGTAAAACTGTCCTGTATTTTATTAACATATGCTTCTGTATCATCCAGAGAACCATCATCTATTATCAGTATTTCATATTTATCTTTTGGATACTCCTGATTGAGAAGAGAATCTATAGTAAGTCCTAATACTTCTTTTCTGTTATAGGTGGGGATTATTATGCTCAAATCCAAGGACAGCACTCCTTTTGCTCAGGATTCATTTATAAAATCTTTAAGTATCAATTCCGCGATCTTATTTATGGCGCCAGAACCTCCCATTCTCGCCTTTCCTTCTTTTCCCATTTCTTCTATCCTGTATGGGTTTCCTAAAATATTCCATACTTCCTGTGGCACTCTCCTTTTGCTTACAAACGAAACTGCCCTCCCCAGTAGTTTCGCCTGTTTCTTCAGAAAAGACTTTCTTGCCTGTGTTCCCCTGCCTGGAAATGTAATTAGTGGCTTCCCCAAACCTGCTGCCTGTTCATTTGCACTGCCTGCTAATCCAATAACGAGATTTGCACGATTTATTACATCTCCAAATCTATCTGATATAAAAATCACTGCATCAATCCCGTTGATTTTTTTTGTCAGAATTCCTGTTAATCCTTTGTTTATCTGGTCTGATACCGGAGAATTGAATATCCAGTACGCCCTTTCAGCTATTGCACGAATATTGATAAGATTAAGTGTGGAAGACATTGCAAGCATAAATACGGGGGGAGATTTGTCCCCTGGATTGAGAAGGTATATTCCCGGAATAATGTCCAGCATATCTTCTATATTCAGATAGGCGTCCTTCCTGCTACCCGGTAAAAGACCTATTACAACATCACTGCTATTTATGCCGAAATCAACCCCTGTAATTTCAAAACAGTCCATAAGGACATTGCCCAAATACTGTGCATTGATACCTGATTTTCTAAGGGATTGGGCTGTAAGTTCATCACGGGTTATTACTACTCTGGCATATTTGCGCATCAGAAATCTTTCTATCCAGAAATGCCTCTCCATATAGTCAGACTTTGCAGTTGGCAAAAATACAATTTTACCTCCTGCACAAAAGCCTGCAAGCCAGAGCACATAGGTATCCCCTATGCAAATTGAAAGGGATACCTTCTTTCTCAACTTCCTCAATGTCCCCATCTGTCCCAGGGTAAGTCCTATAAGGCCTGAGCAAATGTCTGAAAAAAATGCACCTGGTTTCCTGATAAAGCCTCCACTGGGCATCTCCTGTCTGGGGTTTAGCAAATCTACCCTCAGAGTTTCGTAAGCCCTGCCCATACCCACTATGGGTAATACTTTGAAAGAAATGGAAGAATCCAGTGCTTTAATAAGTCTTGCACCTACAAGGTCTTCACCATATCCATTACTGACAACCAGAACCTGCAATTCTTTCCTCAATTAAACTCCATTTTTCAAGTTAGATACCCAATTATCCGTGCAAGAAATAATATCATAACAATCACGGTGAGATAAGGCAGGGTGCTGAGCAGAATTACCCAGAGCCCAGCCAGAGGTATATGCCTGTAGTGTTTCCTGAAAAATTTTATTCTGCTGGAGTGCCAGGCAAAAAACATTTTACCCTGAAATTTTCTGATTGACCTGCTGCCATAGTGAACAACTTCTGCACCCGGGAAGTAATATATCTTTCCTCCTGCCTGTTTTACCCTGTAGCACCAGTCCACATCTTCAAAAAACATAAAATATGTTTCATCCAGAAGTCCTGCTTTTTCAAAAATTTCCCTGCGCGCCATCAGACAGGCACCCATAGGCTGGTCAACTTCCCTCACTTCATCATAGCCAGATTTGATCAGTGTGAGGTCCAGGAATATCCCTTCTCCCAGTAAGGTAAAAAGAGTTGGAAATCTCCTGCAGGAGAGCTGAAGGGTTCTATCTGGATTGAGTAATTTTGCGCCGATAACAGAGACCTCTGGATTCCTGTGCATAAATTCCACCATTGCATCCAGAGAACCTTTCTGCACTTCTGTATCAGGGTTTAATAACAGGATGTATTCACCTCCTGATTCCTTAATCCCCTGGTTGTTTGCATGCGCAAAACCAAGATTGATGGAGTTTGCAATAAGTTTAACCTGTGGAAACACCTGCTCAACCATCTCTTTGCTTCCATCCCTGGAAGCGTTGTCAACAACTATTATTTCATTTTTAAAATGAGATTCACAATTAATTATGGACTGAAGACAATTTCTGAGAAAATCCCTTGTATTATAACTTACAATTATTATTGAAACATCTGTATCCATTCAATCATTTAACAAAAAAATAGCCACGAAGAAGTTTTGGCTGCTCTCGTGGCAATTAATTTTTCTTTTATCCTTCATTTGTTTGCAGCTCCAACCAGTCCTTCTTTATTTTCTATTGATGTCTTCTCCAGTGGCTGAAACTGCATTTCGTACAGTTTATAATAGAGTCCCTTATTAGCCATAAGTTGCGAATGGGTACCGGTTTCAACAATCTTTCCCTTATCCATCACAATGATACGATCTGCATGCCTGACAGTGGAAAGACGGTGTGCAATAATTATGGTGGTGCGTCCCTGTATTAAGCTTGCTACTGCATTCTGCAGGAGATATTCAGTTTCAGAATCTAAAGAAGAAGTTGCTTCGTCAAGCAAAATAATGCGCGGGTTTTTTAAAAGCACCCTTGCAATTGCAATACATTGTCTCTGTCCCCCGGACAGCATAACTCCTTTCTCACCCACAGGAGATTCATAATGATGTGGAAATTTTAGAATAAAATCATGGGCATTGGCTAATTTTGCTGCCTGAACAATTTCTTCATCTGTAGCATCCAGCCTTCCGTATCTTATATTTTCCTTTATTGTCCCGCTGAAAAGTACCACGTCCTGGGGAACAATACCTATCTGTCTCCTCAACGAGTCAATCTGCACATCTTTTATGTTTACTCCATCTATATATATTGAACCACTGTCCGGTTCATAAAAACGAGGTATAAGATTTGTAAGTGTACTTTTGCCAGCACCCACAGGACCAACAAGCGCAATTACTTCACCTGGAGAAATGTGAATGTTGATATCCTTCAGTACTGGTTTGTCTGGTTCATATCCAAAATAAACTTCCTTAAACTCTATTTCACCACGAATCAAAGGCATGGACATACCCCCAGATTTCTCTTCCTGCATATCCATAACCTCAAATATCCTGTTGGCAGCAGCAAAAGCCTGCTGCCAGTGGCCATAGGCACGACTCAAACCCACCACAGGGTCTCTTATAAGAAAAAGGGTGGCTGTAAAAGCTATTGCCTTCCCTATATCTAAGGTTTTAGCCACTATACATCGCACCCCGAACCAGATCACAAAAAGTATTCCCAGAAATGCAAGAATTTCAATTACAGGTTCCTGAATTGCCTCAATACGTGTTCTCTCCATTGAAATTTTAAAATTTCTTTCTCCCTCTTTACCAAACCTGGAGACCTCATAGTCTTCTCTTGAAAAGGATTTAACACTCCTTATTCCTGAAATAGTCTCCTGAATCAGTGAAGATATATCTGCAATTTTAGCCTGAACCTTACCTGTTATTTTCTTAATCTGTTCTCCAAACTTTGACATAGCAAATCCGACAGCAGGCACAGTTATACAAACAATCAATGTAAGCTGCCAGCTTAAATCAAACATCTTGTATAAAAGCCCTATTCCTGTTAAACCACACAGGAACATATTCAGGGAGTAGTTTATAAATGTGGATTGAATCAGGTCAATATCATTGACTATCCTGGAAATGAGTTCACCTGTGCGCCAGCGGGTATAAAAAGAAAAGGACATCCTGGTAAGATGTGAGAAAATCTCGTTTCTTAAATCCATCATCACCTTCTGTCCCACATATGCCTGGAAATAGGTCTGCCCGTATATTGCTATAGCCCTGACAAACAGGATTACCAATCCTAAGATTAAAAAGGTATTTATATATCCGTAGTTCCCTGCCATAATCTTATAGACCATAGTCTGCAGAAGGCCGGGAACAAATAGGAGAGTAGCCGCTGCAAAAAAAGTGCAGCCGAATCCAGCTAATAATTGCCACCCATATGGCTTAATAAATTTCCAGATTCTATTAAATTCCGACATCTGAATAGCCTTCCCCGTAAGTATAAAAATGGAGCTGGGGGGAATCGAACCCCCGACCTCCTCCATGCCAAGGAGACGCGCTTCCCTCTGCGCTACAGCCCCACCACTGGAGCATCAGCCCATAACAATTCTAAATTATAAAACTCCCTGACTTCCTTGAGAAAAATATGAACAATTACACTGCCATAATCCAGCAATATCCAGTTGGAAAAAGAATATCCCTCTTCGTGCAAAAGTTTTGTTTTTTTATCCTTTAATTTTTCTATAATATTATCTGCAATTGCCCTAACCTGAACCGGAGATTCTGCACTACAAATAAAAAAATAGTCTGTAATAGAAGTTAGCTTTCTGAGGTCTAAGATTACAATATCAGAGGCTTTCTTGTCACAGGCAGATTTGAATATAGCAGTCAGGATTTCATTCAGGGCAGGCTCACCTCCTCATCCCTTGATGATATGAGGGGTGATAAAAATTACAAGATTTACTTTATTTTTTGACTTGGTGGTGTAGCGAAACAGTGCACCCAGCAATGGAATATCCCCGAGTACTGGAACTTTAAACTGAGATTCCCTTATTTCATCCCTTATCAAACCTCCAACTACAAGGGTTTGTCCATCATAAATAAGCACACGGCTTTTTAAATTGCGGGTATTAATAATCGGGATGCCCGGTACGTCAGTTCCGTATTCATAACTGCTGACCTGGGGTTCCATATCTAAAATTACAGAATTAGGAGTACTTATGTGTGGAGTAACCTTGAGCAGAACACCCACATCCAGATAAGTTATAACCTCCTGGGTAGTTACAACTCCTCCGGAACTGGTTACAATAGTTTGTTTATAAGGCACTTTTGAACCAACCTGAATGGAAGCTTCCCTGTTATCCAGACATACTATCTGTGGCTGAGAAACAAGATTCATTTCGGTTTGTGACCTCAGAAGTTCTATAACAGCATCAAGGTCTGCAGTTGAAATAGTCACCCCGAATCCTGTACCTCTTTCTGGAGAAAAGTTAATCCTTGCACCAATTTCAGAACCTTGTTTGCCGATGCGCTTCCAAATCGTATTCATATCCTCTCCCTTATTTGTGGAAATCTCGGCAAATTTCACTTCTATTGAAACCTGTCTGGGAGGTAAATCCAGTTCTTCAATCATTCTTCCTATAGCGTCAATATTCTCAGGGACATCAATTATTATAAGTGTATTGGAGGGTTCATCTGCCTGAACCACACCATCTTTTGAAAGCATTCTTGACACAGTGTCTTTAATCTGAGATGCCTTGGCATATTTGATCACGAAACTCTTGGTGATATACATCTTCTGTTCCTTTATAATCTCACCTGTTTTCCCCTTTGCTTCTATCTTGACTATGCGGAATATATTTTCAGTCTCCTGCTGGTAGTCATAACCATAAAGTTTCAAAATAATGTCCAGTGCATCCTTCGGATTAACATCGTCAAGATGAATGGTAACCTTGCCTTTTACTTCTTCAGTTCCAATAACATTTATTTTTGCTTTCTTGGCAAGAATCCTGATTATATCTCCTATCTCAGCTTCACGAAAATCAAGGGACACAGTCTCCTTTTTTACAACAGGCGCAGCAACCTCCACAGGCATTACCTCTGCAGATTCCTTCGGAACTGAGGGAAGAACAGAAACCTCTTCAACCTTAGCCTTGGAAACTTCTTCAACCCTCGCTGCTGTAGCCTCTGGAGGAATTGGCACAACTTCTTCTTTCTTTACACCGGGCTTCTTTTCAACAGGAGAAATTTCTGTGGGCACAGGAGACACCTCAACAACAGGCTTTGCCTTTGGTATTGAAATACCGGATAATGTAACATAAATTGAACTGCCCTCTTTATTTATTGCAAGATCCTTTGGTAAAGAAGTAAGCCCGATTACAATCCTACCTACAGGTTTGGGCCTTCCTTCAAACTGGGCTACTCTTATATCCTTGACCATCTCACTATCCACAGGAATTGTCTTTTTCTCTGAAATAACAACTCTGGAGAGGTCTATTACAAAACGAAGGGGATTATCAAGACTAAAAGATTTATAAGAAACAGCTTTGCTTAAAGATATTTTGATACTCACCCCATTTTCTATCCCTTTCACACTTATACTTTTAAGCAGACTTTCTTCCTTTTTAAGCGGAAAGGATGGAAATTTTACTACAATTTCCTCTTTGGGTTTAACAGATGGGATTTCCTTAACCTCCACAGGAGCGACTGGGACCTTTTCGGCAGGCGCAACCTTACCTGGAGGAGTCTCTGCCACTGGTGGTGTAACCTCCTTAACCTCAACTGTCGGGGTTTCAGGAGGTGGTGCCACAACCTCTCCAACCTCAACCATCGGAGTTTCAGGTACTTCTGACACCTCTGTAACAGGGTTTGTCACTAAATTAATAAGGATTAAATTACCTTCCTGACTTGTCTTGACTTCCTGAGGAACTTCAGCAAGCTCGGCTATGACCTGGGCAATGAGTTTGGGTTTCACGGCAAACTGATAAAGTTTCAGTGTTTTCAGTCCTGCAATCTCAACTGGAATTGTCTTTTCTTCTGCCTTTACGCCAAATAAATTTACAACTACACGGGGAGGGTTATCCATTGAAAAATATTTGTAATTAGCAGGTTTTGTTAATGTAATCTCAATATTCATCCCATCCTTTGTCCCCACGGCATTTACTTTTGTCACCTCAATTAAATCAGCCGCGATCAGAAAACCGGGAATGAGAAAAAGTGCTAAGAGTAAAAAGGTTATACTGCCACCCTTATCCATCTCTTCCTCCCTGAAAATAAATTTCTTTAAATTATTTACTGCCTGAGAGTGAGATAAATTTCCTTCTTTTTCCACAGCAGCTTAACACTATCTATCTTTATATCCAGAACCTTTGCTCCAGAAATTTGATCACCAACCCTTAATATGCTTTCAGTCTTGCCATCGGTGATGATTGCCAGAGATTCTCCTGTTTTGCTGAATACAATCCCTAACAGAGTAAAGGGATAAAGACTTTTTATTTCTTTAAGGGAAGGAAGATTTGGCAACCCCTCCCTTTCTTCATCAGTAAGTTCCCTGGGCAGTACGCGTTCAAGACCTATCAAAGGAACAAATGGATCCCGTCTTCCCCTGCTATCATAAACAATCTCTACCTCAGAAACTCTTGCCTGGTTAAGTCGCAATACCAAATTATGAAGGCGTTTAACTATATCTTCCTCACAATAAATGGAAAATTCCCAAAAAGTCATTGTCAGAATTAAGGTTACAAGTATAATCCTTTTCATCAACTCTTCCTTATATTTTTACTTGGCGAGCATAAAAGTACTGATTTTCAATGTAACATTGTGCTTAAGCGGATTTGAGCCATCCGGCGAAATTGAAATATCATCTACAGTCATAAATCTCTGGGAGCTTTCTATTTTACTTAAGTATCTGCCAAGACTGTGGTATCCACATTTAATCTGCACACTCATAGGTATTTTCACAAACAACTCTGACCTTTCCTCAGACATAGGGGTTATAGAAACATACCTGATTCCTGTTTCCCTTGCGACCCTGCTGAGTTCCTTAAGAAGCCAGGGGATACCTTTCTCGCTGGGAATTCTTTTCTCGTAATACTCTATCGCCTCGCGCATTGCTGAAATTTCTTTTATGAGGTCTTCTTTTGTTCTGGCAGTTTGTTGCAGAGCACTCATTTCTGTTTTTGCCTTTTCTATTTTTGCGTTCAGGTCTTTAATTTCCTTAAATTTAGGGCGGGACATAAATACAAAAAGGACTATAATTCCTATAGTTGGAAGTATGAAGAGCAGCCATGTTTTTTGCGTCAATTTTACAGGGCTCATTTAAACCTCTTCAAATTTTAAATTGTTATTTCAATGGCACACGCAAACCAAAAACCAGCAATTGCTGGTCGCCTGAACTTTCTGTAGAACTGCTAATAAATTCTGGCTCATCAAAAACTGCTGAAAAAGAAGGGTTTGTCTTCATATTGTTCATAAAAGTACCTACGAGATCCACAGCCTTTTCACCTGGAGGATTCAGAACTTTTCCTGTTAGATTCAAAACTTTTTTCGTTACAGGTGGACCTCCACCGGGTGAAGCAACTGATTGAGTAGAAATAGAAAGAGATGTAATCCAGACATTTTCTGGAAGAAGATTGCTCAGTTCATTCAGCCTTTTTGACCATATCAAACGAGATAACATCAATTCATCTATTATCTGAACTTTTTTCTCAAGGGCTAATGCCTGTGATTTCAGATTTTCCACATCGCGCACTTCAGCCTTTAACCTTTCTATCTCAGCATTTATAGCATTCAATTCCTTCTGTTTATTGCCTGCTGTTGTATTAATCATCAAGTATACGCCCGTAAAAGCAAGGAGTTCACAGACCACCACAAGAATCAAAAAGGTCTGGGTGGGTTCAAACACAACCACCTTTTTTCTTTTTTTTCTGCGTAATTCAGGAGGTAGTAAATTTATCTTAAGCATACTCCAGTCCTTTGTAGGCAAGCCCCAGACTTACAGCAAACACAGGAGATACTGCCTGCCATTTATCTATAACTTCCTTGGGAGAAGGAAGAATTCTTAAAGGGTTCCAGATCTCCACAGGGGCTCCCAGTTCAGCACTTAAAAACTTATCTATATTTTTGAGGATTCCTGTACCACCACTCACATAAATCTTTTCTATGATTTTTCCCTTTGCCTGGCTCTGATGAAAATCAAATGAATAACGAATCTCCTTTAAGAAAACTTCCAGGATTTCTCTTATTGCATCATTCACTTTTGTAATCTTCTCTTTATCAATACCTTCTGTTTCAGTCGCAAGTCCTATGTTAATTTTTAATTCTTCAGCTTCCTCAGGAGGCACCCCTATTCTCTTCTGAATATGCGAGGTAATGGTATTTCCACCCACAGGAATATCTCTGGTAAAACAGGGCAGATTTTCTTCAATTATACACAAATTTGTAAAAGCTGCACCCATATTGAGCAGTGCAATAGCATTGGCACTGGTTACTCCCTCGCGTTCAAAACAGTTGGCAATGCTTAATGCATCCACATCTATTGCAAGAGGAGTCCAGGCACCTGCTTCAAGAAAATCAAGCCTTTTCTTGATTATCTCCTTCCTGGCTGCCACAATCATCACCTGCATTTTCCCTTTTGTCTCGCGGGCACCCCTCAAAATCTGCAGGTCCAGGTTTACATCTTCAAGCCTGAAAGGAAGAAACCTCTCAGATTCAAGTGTCACAGCCCCCATCACTTCGTTCTCAGACATATCAGGAAAATCTGCATATCTTACCACTACAGATGGTCCGGCAACACTGCATACCATCTCGGCTTCCTTCAGCTTGTTTGCCTGCAAAATCCTGTCAATATCACTTTTTATATTTGCAGGCTCTGTTCCTTTCTCCAGAGCAAGGTCTACCAGTTGCACTTCCTTTTTCACTCTTTTCAGGCAGGCGAATTTTATGCTGTAAGCTCCTATATCCAGTCCGAACCCGAACTCGGGCATTGCATTTCCTCCTTAAGAAACAAAATCCAGACTCTCAGGTGTAGCGTGATAAAAAAAAGGAGATAGTAATAATGCCTTCCCTCTAATAAGGGCACAAATTAACATTATACAATCTCCTCTTCTTATCCTCCCAAAACCTTTATTTTTTTCTTTAATAAGTATAGACAATTCCTGGCTTTAACCCCCTTTTCTTCTCTACCTTTTTGGATAGATAAGCCCTTTTGAAATTTGTATATATTATATCATATTTTTTTCTATTTGTCAATAAAAATCTTCAATTTTGATAAAAAATTTAAATTTTCCTGTTTTCTCCCCCTTTCAATCTCCCTTCTATTATTTTAGCATAGGGATACAGAGCTGAAGAATCTATTTCTCCTTTTGAACTCTGAACAGTTACAGAAACCTTGTAATTTTTATACACAAAAACTAAGGTATAAGCTTCTTCTATATTATTTTTTTCCGGAACTCTAATCAGTGATTGAAAATATGTAAACCGTTCGCCAAATGGCCTGCCACCCATTTCTGTTATCCTGCCATTCCCCCATTCTCTGGGTATCGGCATGAGCTGCCATCTCGCCAATGCACCCCCGGGTGTTTTGTACCTGGAAACAGTACAGCCTATATAGGCAATTCCCCTGGGATGATTTGCATCAGTACCCCTTTTCTCAAACACTCTTTCATAAACCTCTATAAAACCATTCAGGTAAAGAGACCTCAGGGCTATCCGGTCAGAAATTACCTTTTTCAAACTCTTTAGAGTATTTTTTCTATCCACAATAATAGAATAATCTGCTCCGACATCTTCATTTGTTAAAACTATTTTTTCCACAGGAATAACCATATTTTCTCTGGAAACACATCCTGCTAAACTCAAGAACATTAGAAACAAAATGGAAAAGCGGATACTGGCCATAGAATCCTTCCTGTTCTAAAAATCTGAATAAGTTATTAAGAGCTGAAACAGAGTTTGTGTATTTTTCTTAATAACAAAAATAGTGCTGTACCTGCGAGAAATTCTATAAGAAAAACGCAGGAACCTGAAGGAATGCGAAAAATCCAGAGATCAGGAAGCCTGGAAAAATTATATTTGAACATTGATATCAAAAATTTCCCCTGCCAGAAAACGGGAGAAAAGGCAGGAGTAAAAAAAGTATTGTTCAGATTGATATTTACCTTTTCTTCAATGATATCAAAATAGGAATTGTAATTTACTAACACGGCTGACAGTTGAATAAGTAAACCGGCTATAAAAAGTATCAAGGCAAATATCCCTGGCCATCTCTTTGAATTTAGCGGCTGGTCAAAAATCTGCACAGCTGGAAGTATTAAAAATGCTGTTGATGGCACTAAAAACCTTGGGCCCCAGCATCGCCCTCCATGCCAGTTGAACCAACGGGCATAAAAAAAGAGAGAAAATAAAAATAGTAAAATAACCAGAATTCCTTCATTTTTATGTCTCCTGATAAATTCCGGCAGCAGTGCAAGAGAAAGAATAAGGACGGGTGAATATAGAAATATGCTTTTCCCTGAGCTGAAAAGTAAACCGTATACCCCTGTTAAAACCGGAGCTGAAAAGGTTGCATCCTGAGGATAGCCGATTTCAAATATATTTCCAAATCTAATGAAATTATAATAAAGAACAAGAAGGGTTCCGATAGCCACAGGACCGGAAAACCGCCACACTGCACGCATACGGTGAGAATCTTTTCTTGAATAGATATATAAAATAAAAACCGGCAGTAAAATTATTGTTTCAGGCCTTACAAGAACTGAACAGGCAAGTGCAAAACCTGCCAGAATAATTTTCTTAAAATCCGGACCCTTGCAAGAGTTGCAGAGCAGGGAAAATGCAAGAAGGAGAAAAAAAGAAGTAAGGATGACATTAAAAAAGTACTTAGAATATGGCCATGCAATTGTGGAAATTCCATAAAAAGAAACAGTAGAAAATGAAGCAATGGAAGAATATTTAAATTTTCGCAATATGAGATATATAAGCACACAGATCAGGGCAGTAATAAACTGGTTAAGCAGGGAAACAGAGAATATCAGTATCCTTTCTTTATTCTCCGGGAAAAATAAGGCAATGCCCGTACCTGCAAGATAAAAAGGAATTGCTGATAAAGACTGCCCTATCCCGGATATGGAATATACCTTCCCTTCTCTACCTATGGCACTTGAGATTCCTGCCCATCTTTCTTCTTCTATGGCAATGCTTCCCCTGGTAGCAAGGGATTTCGTAAGAAAGTACATAACCTCCTCATCTGAGGCATAAAAATGGCCGCTTGAGCTAATAAAATAGAAAATCAAAAAAAATATAAAAATATAAAAGGCAATAGCCCTATCTTTTTTATTTTCCATAAATAAAAAGGGCGACCCTGTTCTTAAACAGAATCGCCCCCCTTTCTTGCAAATTCTCCTTAATAGAGAACATGTGGATAACCACCGGCAGCAGCAGTAGCTCCTTTATTGCATCCGGGAGTTCCACCAACTATAAAAATGTTCTTGCTGTTGTCAGAAAGCCCGCCGTTGGCACTGGCTGACTCTGCAGATACATCTACACCTACAGGAAATCCTCCATACCAGCCACCTGCCTGGCAAACAGGAGTTTTCTTGACGTAAGTAGGAATAAGCTCTGTCATCGTAACCGAGTCTCCATTTGTCTTGCTGGCGTCCATAGCCCATTGCTCAACTGCAGAATCAATTTGCTTGAGGTTTGCCTTGCAGGCATTTGCCCTTGATTTTGACCTGGCAGCCATAAAGTTGGGTATGGCAATGGCTGAAAGGATTGCAATTATAGCTACCACAATCATAATCTCCACCAGTGTAAACCCTTTTTCTCTCAACCCAATCATTTTTGCTCACCTCCTTTTTGAGCTTAAAATGTCGGATAACCCCGACTGCTCCTATAAATGCAAGAAACGTGCCAACTTAATTCTTTCTTAAATTCTTAAAATCTGCTGTATAAAAAGGACAAAAATTGTCTCTTCTGACAAAAATTGTATAAAATCATTTCTCCTTGCTCCTCTCATAATCTTCTAAGAGTTCCTTTGGATTTAAACCGAGGTATTGTGCATATATGCGCATAAAACCCTTTAGATAGACTTCTGCAGAAAATACCTCATATTTTTCTTCTTCCAGAGCTTTCAGAAATTTCAAACTTATCCTTGTATCCTTGCTTGCCTTCTCAAGTGGTATACCCTTTTCTTCCCTTGCTTCCTTTAATCTGTTAATTATGGAAATCATTGCCTGCTCCATGCAGATAATCCTGCTTACATTTTTCTCAGATAGCTTTCATCCACAAGTACATCCCTCGGTTTAGATCCCTCCTGTGGACCTATTATACCCTTTTCGTACATTGCATCAATAATCCTTGCTGCACGGTTATATCCAATCTTTAACCTGCGCTGCAATAAAGAAGTGGAAGCCTGGCGATATCTGATAACAGTTTTTACTGCCTCTATGAAAAGCTGGTCATCCCGGTCTTCTTCTGCACCCTGTTCTTCTTCTGCTTTCGGTATTCTCTGTGTAGAAAAATCAGGACTGCCATATTTGGTTTTCAGGTATGCGGCAATCTTATTCACCTCCTCATGTGAGACAAAGGCTCCCTGTATACGCATAGGCTTCAGAGAGCCAGTCTGGGAAAATAGCATATCGCCTTTACCCAGTAATTTTTCTGCACCAGATATATCCAGGATTGTCCTGGAATCCACTGAAGTAGAAACTGCAAATGAAATACGGGAAGGAAAGTTTGCCTTTATCAGACCCGTAATGATATCTACAGAGGGCCGCTGGGTTGCAAGCACCAGATGAATCCCCACTGCCCTGCCCATCTGTGCAACACGACAAAGCTTATCCTCAATATCAGGAGAGACAAGCATGAGGTCAGCCAGTTCATCTATTATTACTACAAGATAAGGCAATTTGGGGGTTGTCTGATTGTATTCTCTTATAGCATGAACTCCTTTTTGAAGGAAGGCATCATATCTATCCTCCATCTCTCTTACAACCCACTTCATTGCAGAACTGGCCTCCTTTACATCTTTTATCACAGGAAGGATGAGATGTGGAATATTATCAAAGGCAGATAACTCAACCATCTTGGGATCTATGAGAACCAATTTAAGAGCATCTGGACTGTTGCGAAAAAGAAAACTCAGGATGAGCGAGTGGATAAACACACTCTTACCAGAACCCGTTGCCCCTGCTATAAGCAGGTGGGGCATCCCCTCTAAGTCAGCTACAACAGGAGTGCCCTCTATGGATTTTCCCAGGCAGAAAGTCAGGGGTGATTTTGTCCGGGTATAGGATTCGTTTTCTATCAACTCTCTCAGGTAAACTATGCCTGGCTTTTTATTTGGAATTTCTATTCCTACTACTGCCTTTCCTGGAACAGGGGCCTCAATCCGGACACTGGGCACTGACAATCCCAGTGCTAAATCGTTAGAAAGATTTGAAATGCTGGAGACCTTTACCCCGGGTGCTGGCTGAACCTCAAACCGTGTAATTACAGGACCCCTTGATATCTGAACAACTTTTATAGAAACACCAAAATTGTTCAATGTTTCTTCTAATATCTTCGCATCCTCCAGCAATTCCTCCTCTGAACTTCCCCCGGTCTCTTTTGGTTCTGCAAGCAGGTCCAGAGGTGGAGGTTCATAAAGCTCATCCATAAATTCAAAATGGGGTTGCAGTAGTCTGGTCTTTCCCCTGGATTCAACAATAACAGGTTCTTCCGGTGCAGTGCTTGAAATTATTCCGGGCTGCGTTTCTCTCGGTTCCTGCACAACAGTCAAAGGTTCCCCCTTCTCCTTTACTTTTCTAAAAGACTTTAAGGAGATTTCTGTAGTAAGCAATATGGACAGCAAGAAAAATATGCCCAGGATTATATAACTACCTACGCTGCCAAGATATCTCTCACATATATCGGCAAAAAATTTGCCAATCAGTCCACCTGTACCGGAGAATAAAACATTCCATTGTATCTTCAGGCTATTCAGAAGCGTGCAGGAAATAAACAATAAAATCAGCATACCAGCTATGCTGGAACGGGTGATATTTTTCTCCTTCAATTTGTTCCATCCTATTGCTCCAATTATCCCGACCATTACATAACTTCCCAGACCGAACAGATAAATAAATATTCCACTTATATAAGCCCCCAGCCATCCTCCATAATTTTTTACAGATGAGGGCGGAGGGTATTGTACAAGAGGAAAATCAGAAGGACGGAAGGAAATCAGACTCAATAATAGAAAGATTGAAATCCCTAAAATTACAACTGCCAAAATTTCAGATTTTATCTTTGGTTTTTCCCGGGTAATTTTCATATATCGGCTACCATTATTTCTTAAGAGAAACTTTTAATTCGCCCATTTTCTCGCCCCTGGTGAAATTAATCTTATCTTCTCTTGCAAGCCAGCCTATGCCCATATGAAACAACCTGTCTTTCTCTTTGATTGCCAGTTTCAACCTGTTTAAGGAAGTCTCGCCCTTTTCATTTAGATAGTGCCAGATTTTTCCTGCTACTTCCCCAATTTTGTTGACCATGGCCACCTCCTTTATGTACCTGTATGACCAAAGCCTCTGCTGCCTCTTTTTGTGGGGTTAAGCTTCTTTACTACTTTTATTATACCATGCTCCACTCTGCTCAGCACCATCTGGGCAATGCGCATACCGGGTGTAATGGTAAAAGGAGTATTGGATAGGTTTATAAGTATTACCCTGACCTCTCCACGATAATCCGAATCAATTGTCCCTGGACTATTCAAAACTCCAATTCCATATTTCCATGCCAGACCACTGCGTGGTCTAATCTGAATCTCGTATCCTGCAGGAATTTCAACCACAATGCCAGAAGGAATAAGTACCCTTTCAAGAGGTTTTACCACCACAGGTTTTTTTACAGCTGCATACAAATCCATCCCGCTGGCGTATTCTGTCATATACCCGGGAACGCGGACATCTTTTTTTAATTTCTGTATCAGTATTCTTACCTTTTTCATCTCATTACCTTCTGAACAAGCTTTCCTATTCTTTCCTCTTGTAGATTCGATCCTAAAGCTGTAATTGAAATGTTTTCCCTGGTTAAGTATTCCCTTGCTATATCTTTAATATCTTCCAGACTTACCCCTTCAATCCTTTCAAGAATCTCATCCATAGAAACGATCCTGTCTAAATAAATCCTGGAAGTGGCAAGCCTTGACATTCTGGCTTCTGTGCTCTCCATTGATAAAACCAAACTACCCCTGAAATACCCCTTTGCCATATTCAACTCTTCCTGTGTTATGCCTTCTTCACACAGTTTCTTCATTTCTTCCAGGATCAGTTGAATCACTTTTTCCAGATTTGCATGTTCTGTGCCAGCGTAAACACTCAGATATCCTGTATCATAGAAACAAACCAGATATGAAGAAATAGCATAGACCAATCCATATTTTTCTCTTATATTCTGAAACAGTCTTGAACTCATTCCTCCCCCAAACACCAGATTAAAGATGGAAAAGGCATAACGTTTTTCATTCTGCTGGGATACGGCTGGAATACCCAGGCATAAGTGAACCTGATTCAATTTTCTTTTAAACACTTTTATCTGTGATTTGAATTGAGGAGTGGTAAGAAATTCTTGAGGTGTGCTTTTCTCCGAAGACTGAGATGCAGTTTTGAAAAAGGAACTTATCTTTTTTTCAGCCTGTTCAAAACTGATATTGCCAGCTATAGAAACAATAAACCTGCCGGGATTATAATTTGCATGGAAATAGTCAACCACCTGATTCCTCTTAATATCCCGGATTATTTCTCTTTTTCCCATAATGGGCTGTCCGAGTGGATGGGATGGAAATATTGTTTGAGCAAACAAATCATTAATATATTCAGCAGGGGTATCCTCATATAAATTGATCTCTTCAATTATAACTTCTTTTTCCTTCTGTATATCCTCTTCTGTAAAAAGTGAGTTGTACAAAAGATCTGAAATAAGATCTAATGCCAGATCTAAATGTTCTTTTAAAACAGTGGCATGGAGACAGGTAAATTCCTTGCCTGTAAAAGCATTTAACTTTCCTCCAACGCGATCCAGTGCAAGAGCAATTTCAGAACTGGATCTGGAAGTAGTGCCCTTGAAAAGCATATGTTCAATAAAATGAGAAATGCCATTTATGTTTGAATTCTCCCGGCGGGAACCCTGCTCTATCCATACCCCTATACATACACTTGAATAAGAGGGCATTTCTTCCATTAAGATTTTCAATCCATTGCACAATATTTTTTCACAATAATTTTCCATGGATATCTACGCTTCTTTCATTTGACGTAAAGCCTGTTTTCTACTCAGTACTATCCTTCCCTGAGAATCAATGTCTATTACTTTTACAAGAATCTCATCACCCTCCTTTATAACCTTCCTTATATCATCTACATATTTGTCTCCTATCTGAGAGATATGTACCAGCCCTTCTTTTCCCGGTAAAATCTCTACAAATGCCCCGAAATCTACAACGCGCACAACCTTTCCGGTATAAATCTTTCCTATTTCAGCCTCTGCTGTGATAGATTTAACCTTTTCCAGCGCCTCCTTTGCCTTTTTCTCATCGGTTGATGAAATCAATACCCTCCCGTCATCCTCTACATCAATCTTTACCCCTGTCTCATCAATAATAGACCTGATGGTTTTTCCACCAGGACCTATGAGTTCTCCTATCTTCTTGGGATCTATGTTGCAGATGTAAATCCTGGGGGCATAAATGGAAATATCTTTACGCGGTTTAGAAATCACCTGGTTCATTTTATTCAGGATAAACAATATCCCTTCCCTTGCCTGTGTCATAACTTCTTTTAAAAGATTTGTGTCCACCCCGTCTATTTTCAGATCAAGCTGAAGGGCAGAAATTCCCTTCTGTGTTCTTGCTATCTTAAAATCCATATCACCAAAGTGGTCCTCCATACCCGCAATATCGGTAAGTATTACCTTGGCATCACCTTCTTTAACCAGACCCATTGCTATTCCTGCTGCAGCTCGTTTGACCGGAACACCTGCATCCATAAGGGAAAGGCTTGCGCCACAAACGGTTGCCATAGAGGATGAACCATTTGATTCCAGAATATCGGATACAATACGAATAGTATATGGAAATTCTTCTTCAGAAGGAAGGGTTGGAGTAATAGCCCTTTCCGCCAGTGCCCCATGTCCTATCTCCCTGCGGCTTGTTCCCCTTTCAGGCTTGACTTCTCCTGTGCTGAAGGAAGGAAAGTTGTAGTGAAGCATAAACCTTTTTTCAGTCTCCAGCTCTATATCATCAATAATCTGTTTATCCTCAGCCGTACCCAGCGTGGTTACCACCAGACTCTGCGTTTCACCTCTTGTAAAAAGTGCTGAGCCATGGGTTCTGGGCAGAACACCAACTTCACAGGTTATAGGACGAATCTCGTAGGGCTTCCTCCCATCTAACCTATTACCATCCAGCACCATTTCCCTCACAATTTCTCTTTGAATATCTTCAAATATTATCTTTGCCTGTAATTCTTGTTCTTCGCCAAGCCCAAGATTGTTTTTCAATTCTTCAAAAATCTTCCTGAGTCCTTCGGACCTTGTTTTTTTGGAAGGAAAAAGTAAAACTTCTTTTACGCGATTGCCTAAAAATTCTACAATTTTTTTTCTGAACTCAGGGTCAACCTCTTCAACAATAAACTCTCCTTTTGGCTTTCCAGATTTCTGAACCAGAACCTCCTGTAATTGAATAATCTTATTGATACTTTCCCTGGCAAACTCTATCCCTCTTATGATATCATCTTCGGAAACTTCATTTGCCCCTGCCTCAATCATCACAATTGCTTCTTTTGTAGCACTGACAATCAAATCCATATCGCTCTCTTCCAGCTGCTGATATGTAGGATTGATTATATAATTTCCATTCACCTTCCCTATGCGCACAGCACCTATGAGACTGGGAAAGGGTATACTGGAAACACCGAGTGCAGACGATGCACCAATAATACCCAGGATATCAGGGTCATTAATCTGGTCTGTTGAAAGTACATTCACTGTAATCTGAATGTCATTTCTTGCAAGACGGGGAAACAATGGACGTATTGAACGGTCTATCAGTCGTGCATTCACTATTTCTTTTTCGCTGGGGCGGCCTTCCCTTTTAAAAAATCCACCCGGTATCTTACCAGCTGAGTATGCCTTTTCTCTGTACTCCACAAGCAGGGGAAGAAAATCAGTATCCTCTTTAACTTCTGGCGACATTACCGCTGTAACCAGTACCATAGAATCTCCATATCTCACGGTTACCGCACCATGTGCCTGTTTTGCTATCTTCCCTGTTTCAATAATCAGTTTTCTGTTTCCTATATCTATTTCTTCCCTTACTACTTCACCTTCCAAATTTTCCTCCTTATTTCTATTACCTTCTGAGTCCCAGTTTTTTAATTAATTCTGTATATCTTTTTTTATTCTTCTGTTCCAGGTAATTGAGGAATTTTCTCCTCTGGGCAACCAGTTTAAGCAACCCCTTTCTTGAATGGAAGTCCTTTTTATGAATCTTGAAGTGTTCCTCCAGGCGATTTATCCTCTGTGAAAGAAGGGCTACCTGCACTTCAGGAGAACCTGTATCTTTTGAATGAAGTCTATGTGCCTGGATAATCTCTTTCTTCTTGTCTTTCGGAATTGCCATATCTTCCTCCTTATTCTTCCAGAAATAATTGCTACACCTTTCTATTCAATCCTTGCTAGGTATACTGGCTTAGAAATGACGAACGCAGGATAATATCGTCTTAGCCTTTCTTAAATCTCGCTCTATCTGATTCTTTAATGAAGGTATGGTCAAAAACCTTTTTTCATCTCTTATCCTTTTTACAAATTCTACCTTTATAATATGACCGTAAAGGTTGCCTCTGAAATTCTGAAGAAAAATTTCAATTCTGGGTTTTCCCTTGCCTTTAGTAAAGGTTGGACGACACCCAACATTTATAAGACCCCTGTAGAGATTCTTCCCAGCCCTGACCAGACCGGCGTAAACTCCATTCATCGGGATTATTTTGAGCGGGTGAACCTTAAGGTTTGCGGTTGGAAAACCCAGGGAAGTACCACGGCGACTTCCTCTTATCACCCTTCCCTGAACAGAAAAATATCTTCCCAGAAGAAAATTCGCTTTACGCACATCTCCTTTCCGGATCAATTTTCTAATTTCTGTACTGTTTATTGCTTCTCCTTCTGACCTCTTAAGATTAAAAATCCTCACTTTAAAACCATAAACCTTACCCAGTGATTTTAGAAGAGAAGGATTTCCTCTCCCTCCTTTTCCAAAGGTATGATTGGTCCCTACTATAATCTGGGAAGGGGCGAGATTCAAAACGATTTTTTTTACAAATTCTTCAGCAGAAATATTAACAAGATTCTTTGAAAATCTTAAAATTATCAATAAATCCGGCTTAAAAGATTTCAAGATTTCTATCTTTTCCTGTGGGGTGGAAAGCAATAATCCTATTCTGTGTTTACCTTCAGACCGGGACAGATACATAGAATCGCTGGCTAAAGGAGATTCAAATGTTATAATTACGCTTTTTCTCTTAAACACACGGGCACACCTCACCACTTCCTTTATTATCTTCTGATGCCCCCTGTGAAGTCCGTCAAAAACTCCTATTGTCAGAATACATTTTTTGTAGCAAGTTTTAACCCTGCTCAATCCACGAATTATTTCCATATTCCAGATGTATCCTTTCAAGATCGATAGAATTTTCAATAGAAAAATCCCCGATTCTGGTTCTTGTAAGACTGGATAGATGAGCACCACAACCAAGAAGTTCGCCAATTTCATGAACCAGTGTACGGATATATGTCCCTCTTGAACATACAACCCTGAATTTAACCCCCGGGTAGTCTCCAGGAATGAATTTCAGAATTCGCAGCTCATAAATATTTACTCTTCTGGGCTGCCTTTCCACCACCTTGCCCTCGCGGGCAAGTTCATAGAGCCTTTTGCCCTTATATCTCAATGCTGAATACATTGGTGGTGTTTGAAAAATTTCTCCTCTGAATTTCTCAAATACCCTCTCTACTTCTTCCTTTCCAATATTCTGTGCATTTATTTTTTTAACCACCTTTCCTGCAGCATCCTGGGTATCGGTTGAAATACCAAGAACCATCTCCCCTTCATATTCTTTTTCCAACTCCATTAACTCACAGACTTTTTTTGTTGCCTTTCCAACACATACCAGGAGCACACCTGTTGCCCAGGGATCAAGGGTACCTGCATGACCAACCTTCTGCCCGGGAAAAAATCTTTTTTTAATGTACTCTGTCACACCACAGGAACTCATTCCATATGGCTTATTTATATTCAGTATTTTCTCCTGTTCGCACATAATTGTTCCCTGTTTTTACAACTAATCTACCTTTTCACCCGCTCTCTTTTTCCTTGTTTCCTCCCTCATCATACTCCACAACCCCTTGCTGATATCCTCCTCCCATACCTTCTGATAGAGGCTTCTTACTTCTCTTGCATAATTATCCAGGTCCTGACGAATTTTTTGATCTTCTATAAGGCTCATTGCACCTTCATGAGTCGGATATGGCTTTGTTTTTTCATATACCTCCCT
>Ga0123519_10001953_pt1 | contig 35135 bp, 35 predicted proteins | sample YelNatPaOPRAMG02_FD_87396 | JGI IMG/M metagenome (GOLD analysis project Ga0123519, IMG submission 87396) | Hot spring microbial communities from Yellowstone National Park - Yellowstone National Park OP-RAMG-02 (version 2) | ecosystem: Environmental > Aquatic > Thermal springs > Hot (42-90C) ... | reverse complement strand
TCGAGCCTCGCTGGACTTTTGAACTCCGCGATGCGATATTACGCATTGAGAGAAAGCAGGAATGGAGCGCCAGGAAAGACGAGTTCATCGCATTCTGTCGAGAGCGTTTCGATGAGATTATGTCAGAACTGTCCTTGTCGGAGACAGAACACCAAAAAACCCATAATGAGACTCCGCAAGCGTCCGCAAAGAGTTATGCGTTAGAACAAGTCACCGAAGACATAAGCCAACGAAGGCCTGATTTTTCGCTTTCAGGGTCTTTTGATAGATTCAGCCGAGAAGCCGCTTCAGGAACTGTTCCGCCTCCTAATGTGCTCGAATTATGCGGAGCGGACTTCGTTTCGCACTCCGACGGGTTAGGAACTCGAACACGGCATCAAGAAAATCGAAAGGAAAATCGGAAGGAAAGTCGAAAAGAAAATCAACTCCGACTGATTGCGTAGGAGATTGGTGTCTTGGGAAGAAAGGTTATTTGACGAATGGGCGAGGCGGGAATCGAACCCGCATGTCCCGAAGGACAAGGGATTTTAAGTCCCTCGCGTCTGCCGTTTCGCCACTCGCCCATCAACTAACAAATCACCGCCTCCTCTTTCACCTTATGTGTCTTTCTTGTTCAATATCCGCCGCGTAGTCTGTGTGCGTTATCTTTTGGGAGTCCTGCCTTCGCATATATCTGGCGCACGACCTCTTCAACATCGTATTCAACGCGTCTATAATAAAACTCGTTCGTTTCGTTGTCCACGACAACATAGCAGGCGCGAGGGTTACCGTCACGTGGCTGCCCGACACTGCCTACATTTATTATCAACCTGTGCTCGCGGAGTTTGGGCAATTTCGGCGCATCATAATTCAGCACTCTTATTCCCTGCTCCATTTCCACAAAAACGACAGGTATATGCGAATGGCCTACGAAAAGCGTAGTAACTTCTGAGGAGAGGATAGCAAAAACTTTTTTTGCCGCTTTTATTCCGTCCACATAATCGTAAAAACTCCTCGGCGTGCCGTGCGCGAATAAGAGGTCATCCACTTGAACAACATCTTTCAGTTTCTTACACAGGAAATTCCATCTTCTGAAGGAGTGAGGTCCTGACTGCGGTGCGGGCTTTAATTTTTCTCTTGTCCAGAATATGCTCCGCGCCGCAACAGGGTTAAACTGCTTCGGAAGTTTGAATGTCACCGCCTCGTCGTGGTTACCGCGTAGTGTGAACTCGAATTTAAGCATCGCAATGTCAACGACCTCTCGCGGCGCAGGACCATAACCGACAAGGTCTCCGAGACAAAAAATCTTATCCACCTTCTGCAAACGAATATCCTCAAGCACAGCCTTCAAAGCAGTCAGGTTCGCATGGATGTCTGAAATAACCGCCAACCGCATATCAAAATCTCTCCTCTCGTCATTTAGTTTATGATGTTTAGAGAGATTGTCAAGTGGCGCTTATTCTTAAATTTCAAAAACTCTGCACCAATTGTGGCACAAGACTACGAACCTTCTCGCGCAAAATGTTCTCCGCTTCGGACGCTTCTTTACAGGAAAGAACTCTCTGGGCGAGTTCTCCTGCCTCCCGCAGAGTCGTTGAACGAATAACCTTTTTTATCTCAAGCAGATGCTGTGGACTTATTGAAAGGGTCTCAAGCCCGAGTCCGAGCAAGAAGGGCACATATGCGACATCAGCACCCATTTCTCCGCACATCGCAACAGGAATCGAATGCTTTCTGCCCACTTCTAAGATGTGGGAAAGAAGACGCAACACCGCAGGATGCGCTGACTGATAAAGACTTGCAACCGCCTGATTGCCTCTATCAACCGCAAGGGTATATTGGATGAGGTCATTCGTCCCGATTGAGAAGAACTTGGCTTCGGTCGCCAATATGTCCGCCGTAAGAGCAGCAGAAGGCACTTCTATCATCACTCCTATCTCTATCTCAGGGTTAAACGGCAACGAACGCTCACGCAGTTCTTCCATCGCATCTTCAACAAACGCTTTTGCCCTCTGCACCTCTTCGACGGTAGTCACCATCGGGAGCATTATCTTCACATTGCCATAAGGAGAAGCCCTCAGTATGGCGCGCAACTGCGTCTTGAAAAGTTCAGGGCGAGAAAGTGTATAGCGAATAGAACGACAGCCGAGAAAAGGATTATCCTCGCCTATGCTACCGTCGAAAGGCATCTTATCAGCGCCCAAATCGAGTGTCCTTATCACGACAGGCTGGTCACCCATCAAGACCGCCGCGTTCCTATATGCGTAATACTGCTCCTCTTCATCCGGAGACAATCCTTCTCTTAAGAACAAGAATTCTGTCCTGTAAAGTCCGATTCCTTCAGCGCCATTTTTCAGCGCAATGCTTAATTCGTCTTGGAACTCAATGTTCGCCAAAAGTTGCACACGAAAACCGTCAAGCGTCTCAGGAGGCATATTTCTCAATAACAGAAGTTGTCTCTCGAACTGTTCGTATGACTGTTTCAGCAATTTATACCGTTCAAGGGTTCGCTCATCTGGGTCGATTATTACGAGCCCCTTCGAGCCATCAATGATGAGCATATCGCCGTTTGAGACATCTTGCGTGATATTGCCCAAACCTACGACTGCGGGAATACCCATAGCCCTCGCCACGATTGCCGCATGAGAGGTTTTCCCACCATAGTCCGTCACGAAACCGACAACCTTCGATTTGTCCAGAGATGCGACCTGCGCAGGTGCGAGGTCGTGTCCAACGAATATCACCTTGTCAGGAATCGGTTCGTCTTCTGAAAGCGGCTCATGAGAGAGGATTCTCAAAAGCCGTTGCTCAATCTCAAAAATATCAGAAGAGCGTTGCCTGAACAATTCGTCTGATGCGGAAGAAATCGAACGAGCATACCTACGCAGAACGCGAGAGACCGCATACTCGGCGCTTACTTTGTTAAATCTTATCTTCTGCCCCACCTCCTTGTCGAACGACGGGTCTTTAAGTATCGCAGAATGGAAATCGAGAATCGCGGCGTATTCAGGCTTCATCGTCTCCGAAGCCTGAGCCCGTAATGCCTCCAACTCACTAATAGCGGAAGTAACCGCATCGCGAAACCGTTTTATCTCTCCCTCCACGCTACCTGATTCTATAAGCCGTTTCATCGGCGCCATCTTACTTTTCTCAAGCAATCGTGCAGGGGCTATCACTATGCCGGCAGACACGCCTATCCCGCGCCGCACTTCCATCTACAAGTTCCTTCCAAACATCTCCTGAAAACCGTGCTCGAAAAGACTTGCTACCGCCTCAACAGCAGATTCCGCATCCTCTCCCTCAGCGAATATACGCAACCGTTCGCCGTTCTGCGCAGCAAGAGCAAGTAACTCTATCACGCTTCTCGCTCGCGCCTGTTGCTTGCCTTTCTCAATACATACCTCACTCTTGAAACAAGAAACTATCTCCACTATCTTCGCCGCAGGCCTTGCGTGCAAACCGAATTCATAGTTCAAACGAACCACTCTCGATTCTTTACCCATTCCTGTCACATCCATTCTCGTTGACCAAAGGATGCGCAGACAAAGATTCAAGAAGAATCTTGATTATCGCGAATGCCAACTTGTCGGGATCGTGTCTCACAAGAGGTTCATTTCCAAGCAAATCGCACGCCACAACAACCGCATCAAACGCATTATCGGACAAATCATTCTCAACAGGATATTGTCCTTGCCGCATATAAAGTTCTTTCGCCTCCTCAGGTACAGGTCTGTCGTTCACTATCACATAATCCAAGAACGACGGACAGGAATGCCCGATTATGCCTGCAATATGGTCACTTGCGCGATACCCCTTCGTCTCGCCTGGCTGAGTCATTATGTTACAGACATAGACCTTCTTCGCAGGCGACTTCATAACGGCTTCCACTAAACCGTCAACCAAAAGGTTCGGTATGATTGATGTGAACAGACTTCCAGGACCAAACACAAATATATCCGCTTGCTCAATCGCATCAAGCACCTCCGGATTGACAGGTGCAGACCTTGGCCTCAATTCTACTTTCAATATCGGCTTGTCGCTCTTTCCGACCTGAACCTCCCCTGTGGTTTTCGTCCCGTCCGTATGGGTAGCCACAAGAGTGACTCTTTTAAGAGTACTCGGCAAGACTTGCCCTTGCACCTTCAATATTTTATTCGCTTCCTGGATCGCCCTTTGAAAATCGCCTGTTATCTCCGTAAGCGCCGCCAACAGAAGATTCCCGAAACTATGCCCCTCCAACTCCTCCTGCTTAAACCGATACTGCAATAACTCCTCCATCAACGGCTCCGTATCCGCAAGAGCGATTAAACAGTTTCTAATATCCCCAGGAGGCAGAATTCCCATTCCTGTGCGAAGCCGTCCTGACGACCCCCCATCATCGCAGACGGTCACAACAGCGGTTATCCTGTTCGTATACTTCTTCAATCCGCGTAGAAGCACGCTCATTCCTGTGCCACCGCCGAAGGCTACCACACGCGGCATATACCCTATCTCTTTCACTTCAAACATCGCGCCTCACCCCTTCTTCATCAACAAATTCTTCACCAACAAACCGCTATGACGAAGAGTCTATACTTATCAGAATATCTCTTATCTTCTTCCCATCATTAACCGTCCGCAGGTACGCACACAATTCAGCATCCCTCGCAAGCAACGCAATCTTGCGCAATATCTTCAAGTGCTCTTCAGTCTGCTCCTCAGGCGTCAAAAGAAGAAATATCAAATGACAAGGTGCTCCGTCAATCGCCTTGAAATCTATCCCGACCGACTTGCAACCCAATACTCCGACCATTTCCTTGACGCCTTCATACTGTTTGATATGAGGAATTGCTACTCCATTGCCTATACCGGTCGAGCCACCCTTTTCCCTTTCCAACACGCGTTCAACCACTTCCTCTACATCCTTTTTCTTAAGCCTACCCGTCTTCGCAAGGTGCTCTACCAACTCCCTAATCACACCTTCCTTATCGTTTGCCGTTAGATTCAGTATTATGCTATCTTCTGCTATAACATCCGCAAGCCTACCTTCAAACTTCTTCGTCTGTTTTTCCTGTTGCTTCTTCTCCTTCTTCTTCACCTTGCTCATAAGATTCCTCTTTTATACCAAAGAATGCCTTTCCCTTATCGCTCCCTCTTTCCCCTTCTTCCTTTACTCCTTTATCTCTTCTTCTCCGCCGTTTAATCTCCTTCTGCTTCATCAGTTGTCTCTTTATATGGCTATACGCCGTCTCGAGAGCGACCTCCACATCCTTACCTGTCTTATGCGTCACAAACACTCCACCGTCTCCTGTGTGCACCCGTATCTCTGCCTCAGCATAGTCTCTGTGAACATCCACTACGACATGGGCGCTCTCGATTCGTCCTCGATAGAACTTCTCAAGCTCCTCTAACCTCTCCTTGGCAGCTTGTCTTATCTCATGCTCGCGAGGAATATGTTTTGCAACCACAGAAATTTCCAATCTTCTCCTCCAAATAGCGTTGAATTAAATCTACCATACGGAATCCGCAGATTCAAGAAAAATGCCATTCTTAACAGTCCCCGCACCGCAACAAAACCGATTTCTAACCCTTGCCCCTTGTTACAGAGATAAGCAAATCCGTCGTCATCGTGAAAAAAATGCTTATAATATCATCCGTCTTAAGAGAATTCGCCTCAAGCAACTTCTTTAAGAGTTTCGCGGTCGCGTTAAAAATCGCCTCTTTACTGTTCAAACGGACCTTTATCGCCCCACGAACCGCCATTACTTCACTCATATCTATTCCTCCAAAGTTTTCGAAAACGCCGTCTGTCTCAAAAGATGGTCAGCCAGAACAATAGCGGTTACCGCTTCAACAACAGGCAAAACTCGCGGAACTATACACGGGTCGTGTCTACCTCTAATTCTGATGGTCTCCTCCTTCATCGTCTTCATATTGACAGTCTTCTGAGGCAGAGAGATTGAAGGGGTCGGCTTGACCGCAATCCTAAATATTATCGGCATTCCGTCTGTGATTCCGCCGAGTATTCCTCCGCAGTTATTCGTCTCCGTCACAATCTTTCCGTCCTTGATGATAAACGGGTCATTGTTCTTCGAGCCTCTCATCGAGGCGCAAGAGAAACCTGCGCCGAACTCAACCCCTTTTACAGCAGGAATAGCAAACAATGCCTTCGCAAGGTCTCCCTCAATCGTATCAAAGAACGGTTCACCAAGCGCAAGCGGTGGATTAACCACAATACACTCAACGGTTCCACCAAGACTGTCTCCCTCTCTTTTCGCCTTTTCAAGCGCTTTAAGCATCTTCTCCACCACAGAAGAGTCGGCGCAGACAACCTGAGAAGAACAAGAACAATCGAGTATCTTCTCAACACTCGCAGGCTTTGCAACCACATCGCCGATTCTCGTTATATGCGCCGCTATCTTTACCCCCTTCGTATTAAGAATCTTCTTTGCTATCGCACCCGCCATAACCAATGCGACCGTAAGCCTTCCAGAAAACCTTCCCCCTCCCCGCATATCAGCAAATCCTCTGTATTTAAGATATGCGGTATAATCCGAATGGCTTGGCCTCAGCGTCTCTTTTATCTCCTCATAAAACGAAGAGTCAACATCCTTGTTCGGAACGAACATACAGATAGGCGCTCCTGTCGTGTGCCCCTTAAAAATTCCGCTTAAGATTCGCACCTTATCCTCCTCTCTTCTTGCGCTCGTATGGACAGTAAAACCAGGTCTTCTTCTATCCAGTTCCATCTGCACATCCGAAGTCTTGATTTTCAGCCCCGCAGGACAGCCGTCGACTACGACTCCGATACCTTTACCGTGGCTCTCTCCAAACACCGTCACCGCGAATATGGTTCCAAAAGAACTGCTCATCTTACAACCTCCAACCTCGCCCCAAGCGACTTAAAAACATCGAAGAATTCTGGAAATGACTTACTCACAGAATCGGCATCTTTAATCCCGATTCCCTCATCTACAATAAGCCCAAGGACTGCGAACGCCATAGCGATTCTATGGTCGTTATGAGCCTCTATCTCCGCGGATTTTATCTTCCCTCCGAATATCGTCAGTTCATTCTCCGTTTCTTCGGTTAAAACTCCGCACCGCAGTAGTCCTTCTCTTACCGCTTTGACCCTGTCTGATTCCTTCAAGCGATTACGCGAGACCCCATAAACATGGCTTACGCCGTCCGCTACTGAACACAGAACACTCAAAACAGGAAACAAATCGGGAGAGCCGCTTACATCGAAATCGAGAGGAGAGAGCGACCCACTATTTTTGACCGTCACTTTTCCTTTCTCTATCTCAACCTCTGCCCCCATCTTTGAAACCGCATCCAAGACCCGTCTGTCAGGTTGAACGCTTCTTACATCCACACCTGTGACGGAAACCTTCCCTGCCAAAGCGCCCGAAGCAAGCAAAAACGCGGAAGAAGACCAATCGCCTTCGACCGAAACAAGCGCTGGACGATACTCCTGCGGACCGCATTCAAACCTCGTTGCGCTTTCGTTCATCAGCGAAGTTACGCCGAATCGCCTCTGCATCGCCGTCGTGAGTTCCGCATATTCTCTCGATTCGAGCGGCGCAGAAAGATGAATGACGATTCCATTTTCCGTTTTTGGTGCGATTAAAAGCAGTGCGGAAACGAACTGCGAACTGATATTCGACGGAAGAGTTAATTCCGCCCCTTTAATCAGACCATCGCTTTTGATGAGAATCTTGTCTTTCATCTGAACCGCATTAACGCCGAGACGGTTCAACCCATCAAGCAGCGGCTGGTTCGGACGGCGCAGAAGCGACGGCGCACCTATAAGAACAGAACTGCCCTTAACGAGTGCACATAGAGCCATCAAAAAACGGAGTGTAGTCCCCGATTCGCGACAGTCTATCCGCTCTGACGATTCTCTTAAACCGCCTCCTTCGATAGCCAATCCTTTATGAGAATGGACGACTTTAACCCCTAATTTCTCAAGCGCACCAATAGTTGCGAGAGTGTCATCGCAAAAAAGAGGATTGTGAATTCCGCTTCTTCCGCTTGCAAGACTCGCGATAAAAAGTGCACGATGAGTCTCACTTTTTGAAGGCGGTGCTTGAACAGTCCCCTCTACCGATGATTTCGACACTTTCACAGTTCCCACACTGTCGCCTCCGTAATCTCCCTTATCCTGCTTACCGTATCATCAGAGGAGAGCGCTGAAGTGTCGAACCTCACTGATGCGCAATCGCGATACAAACGCTCTCTTCCCTTGTACAGTCCGAGAATCTCATCAGGAGTTCTTCCTTCAATCAGTGGTCTCGTTTGAGGATTTCGTAGAGTGCGACGCAGTATTTCTTCTTCCGAACAATAGAGCCAGACTACTACTCCTGTCTCTTTAAGCGCAGAAACATTGTCAGGATTTAAAACAACGCCGCCACCGCAATCTATTACAGTATTCTTCACATTCTTAATCTCTCTTACAATCTGCACCTCCACCTCGCGGAATCTCCGCTCTCCAAAACATCCGAATATCTCTGAAATAGAAGCGCCTGCTCTCCTCTCGGCCAACGAGTCCGTGCTTATATATTTTCTGCCCGTCTTCCGCGCCAATTCCTTTGCAACCGTAGTCTTTCCTGCGCCCATAAAACCAATCAAAACGATATTTCTTTTCAATCCTCCTGAAAACGCATTCCACATAATCTCCCGCGGCGGTTCGGCACCCGTCCAGAGCCGAAACGAAAGCGCCGCCTGCTCAACAAGCATCTTGCCTCCATCAATAACCTTTGCACCCGACGCAAAAGCGGCATCCATCAGCGCAGTCCTTTCCGAATAAACTAAATCGAATACGAGTCCCAAATCCTTACAATTCTTGACCTCATCAGAAATCACGCCGAAAATCTCTTCCTCTCCTTTTACTCCCGTCGCGTTTATGAGAATCTGCGCGGAAGATAAAAACCCCTTCACCACTTCTTTTTTAAGTCCCGCAACCGTGACAGGAGTAAAAGGTCTCACCTTTTTAGCAAGCCTTACGGCGTTCTCTATCGTTCTATTAAGCAGGATAATCTTTATCGAATCTCCGTATTTGCGAGCGAGCGAGACCGCAACAGCAGACGCCGCGCCTCCTGCGCCTAATATTACGATTCTCTTCCCTTTGACGATAACACCCGATTCTTCAAGCGAGCGGACCGCCGCATCGCCGTCGAAATTGTATCCCCTCAAAACGCCTTTCTCGTTCTTGACAGCATTAACCGCACCCGCTATCTCCGCGCTCTTATCAAGCCGCTCGAGATTCCGCATCACCGCAATCTTATACGGAGCGGTCACATTGAAACCTCCACAATCATCTCTTCGTAAAACCGAGACCGCTCTTTCTAATCCTTCCGACTGAACAGGAGAGATGAAATACCGAGCATCTATGCCGAGCGCAGAAAACGCTACATTCTGGATTATCGGAGATAGCGAATGCTCAACGGGATAGCCAATGAGAGTGAAAATCATCTTATCATCTTCCTTATTACGAGTTCAGTTTCCGTTGTCCTCGTCAAGCCTGTCAAGAATCGAACGCATCTTCGCAACCGTTAACTGTCCTTGTGCAGATTCCTTGCCTTCCACTGCCGCCGCATAAGTAAATGGAGCACCAAAAACCGGAGCGAGAATCCTACTCATCAAGCCGAGTTCACCCATACAGAAAGCGACTATCTCCGCCGTATCGGAAAAAGAGGCAAGTAGGGCAAGAGGAACAGAGTTGTCCTCTTCATCCGTCGCCATAGTTGCGAACTTGTATATATCAGCGCCGACTTCCTTCATCTTTTGAAAAATCTTATAGAGTTCATCAACAGGCGGCGTCAACGAGAGATTATGATAAGAAACAATCACCTTGAGACCGCTTTCTTGACACCGTTTAATCAGCCTACCTGAAGAATGCTCAATCGAAATGTCAACAAACGATGCTCCAAGCGCCCTCGCCTTCTCAATCTTCCTCACAAGCGTTCTCTTTTCTACTTTCCTATCCGTAAAAATCCACGGCTTGTGAATCTTCTCCGCGACATCGCTCCACCTACGCCCTATCAAGTCCGCTCGAATCTCAACAATATCCGCATCAGACACCCCACAAATCGCTTCCTCGCTTGTGTCCACAACAACCCCACAAACCCTGTATTTACCTTTTCTCATTTTCCTATCTCCTCATACAACTCTGCCAACTCCTCAAAAGATAACTCAAGGATTCTTCCCCTGCCAATCTCCTCAGGCATAACAATCTGCGGTTTCCCAAACCACGCCTTCTTGTCTTTCATAATCTCCTCGATGACATCTCTTGTATCAAACCGCTGCGGTTTAACCGGCAGATTGAACCTTTCGAGCAAGCAAACAACTTTTCTCGTCTTCCTGAACCCAATTTTCTTCTCCGCTATCCTACATACAACGACCATTCCCATACTCACCGCCTCGCCGTGAGAAACAGAATAACCCGAAAGCGATTCAAAGGCGTGTCCGAATGTGTGTCCGAAATTGAGGATTCTCCTTAAATCCTGCTCCTTCTCATCCTTTTCCACTATCTTCAACTTGGCCGCAACGCTTCGCCTAACGAGTTCTTCAAGCACCGCACCTTCTCTTGCAAAAATCTTCCGAGAGTTCTCTTTGATAAACCCAAACAGTTTCGCGTCACTGATAACCGCCACCTTAACAGATTCAGCGAGCCCATTACGGAATTCGCGCTCAGAAAGGGTTTCAAGGAAACCCGTATCAGCAACAATCAAAAACGGATGATAAAAAGTTCCGATGATATTTTTGCCCTGAAAATCTATCCCGTTCTTTCCGCCAATCGCAGCATCTACCTGAGCAAGCAATGTCGTCGGCACCAAGATAAGCGAAAGACCACGGTTGTATGTCGCCGCAACAAATCCTGCAATGTCGCAAACAGAACCACCTCCAAAACCAATCAGAACCGACTTCCTCGTGAAACCTGATTCAATCATACGCCTCCAGACTTCTTCTACGGTTTCAAGCCGTTTAGCCTTCTCGCCATCATCAACATAAAAAAGGTGAATGGATTCCGAATATGCGTTACCAAGAGCGGATTCAAGTAGCCTTCCACAAGATGCTTCTACCTGTTTGCTCGTCACAATGCCTATCCTGTGCGCCTTAAAGGAATCGAGAGACTTTTTCAACGCAGAAAGCGCGCCATAACCAACAACAACATTCTTAACCCGTCTTATCATTACCATCTACTCCGTCAAATAGTCCGTCCAACCGCCTGAGCCACATTTTTAAGTTTGTCAACCATACATCTGAAAGATTCAACCGTCAGGCTCTGCTTCCCGTCGCAGAGAGCGTCTTGCGGACAGGGATGGACTTCGACCAAGATACCATCAGCGCCGGAAGCGACTGCCGCCAAAGATAAAGCCTCAACATAACGGCTGTCTCCTGCGGCATGGCTTGGGTCAACAACCACAGGAAGATGGCTCAATTCCTTCAAAACAGGCACCGCAGATATATCCAGAGTATAACGCGTATACTTCTCGAATGTTCTGATACCGCGCTCACAGAGTATAACATTCGGATTCCCGCCTGAGACGATGTATTCCGCAGACATCAAAAGTTCTTCAATAGTCGCCATCATTCCCCTTTTCAGCAAGACGGGCTTTGAGCCTTGCCCTATCCGCTCCAGAAGACTAAAGTTCTGCATATTCCGCGCACCTACCTGCAATATATCCGTGTAAGATGAAACCAAGTCAACATCTTCAGGTGTCAGAACCTCCGTCACGATTTTTAAGCCGAACTCTTCGCGCGCTTCCGCGAGCAGTTTAAGTCCTTCCTGTTTCAATCCCTGAAAACTGTAAGGAGACGAGCGGGGCTTAAATGCTCCACCTCGAAGCACCTTCGCCCCCGCATCCTTAACGCAACTTGCAGCATCAAACAACTGCTTCCGAGACTCCACCGCACAGGGACCCGCCATAATGACGACTTCTTTCCCGCCGATTTGCACATCGCCCACGCTGACTATCGTGTCTCCTTTACGGAATTCGCGGCTGACCAAGCGATACGGTTTGGAGAACGGACGGACTTCCTTCACTTTCGGTAGCGCCCTTATCTCGTCAAACAAGGCATCGTCGTCAACAGACGGCGCACAGACCATCACAGAATCACCGTTCCGAACGACAAACGGCTTGTAATCTTTACCCTCAACCAGCGCTATCACCTGTCCTATCTCCTTCAAACCCGCATTCTTCTCCATAATCACCCTCATATCCTCTCTCCTACTTCATCTATCGCCTTCCTCATTCTCCTAAGGAAATAAACCGCCGCATTTGCTGCGTCGCCTTTGCTCCGCTTAATGGTTCCGATTATCGCGCTCCCTATGATGACTCCGTCCACTATCCTTGCCATCGCCGCAGCCTGCTTTGGTGTCGCTATTCCGAAACCCACGCAAATCGGCAAATCGCTCACCGCACGCAACCTTTCTATGTAACTTTTCAACTCGAACTTTTCGTTCGGTCTTGCTCCTGTTACACCTGTTACTGAAACGAAATATATGAACCCTTGTGATTCTCTCGCTATCTTCATCAAGCGATTTCTTGTGCTCGTCGGCGCCGCCAACTGAATCACATCTACATTATTTTTTCCCGCCGCAGCTTTGAACACTCTGCTCTCTTCGACAGGCAAATCCGCTAAAATAGAGCCTTCCACTTCCGCCGACGCACAGTCTCGGAAAAATGCATCTATGCCGTACTGCAGAATCAGATTCGTGTAAGTCATAACGATAACAGGTAGCGATAACTTACTCCGCATCTTGCGAAGGAAATCGAGAATCTTCCTCGCAGTTGCGCCTTGTGAAAGCGCAACAGAACCCGCCTCCTGTATCGTAGGGCCGTCAGCAATCGGGTCGGAAAAAGGAATCCCCACTTCTACCAAATCTGCGCCTGAATCCTGCGCCGCTATCAAAAGGCTTTCAAAAACCTTACTATTCGGATAAAAACCCATAAAATAAGGTATCAGAGCGCACCTTCCTTCGCGTTTCAGTCTGCGAAATACTTCCTTTATCCTGCTCATTCTCGTTCTCCTTTTTTATCCTGATGGCGGAAACTCAATACGCTGTCAAGGTCTTTGTCGCCACGCCCCGACAAGTTCACAACGAGAATCTGTCCCCTATCCATCTTTCCACAGAGTTTGCGCGCAAACGCAAGCGCATGCGCAGGCTCAAGCGCAGGGATTATTCCCTCAACACGGCACAGTTCTTCAAACGCCTCAACAGCTTCCTCGTCGGAGACCGCTGTATAGTCCACTCTGCCTGTCTCCTTCAAGTAACTATGCTCAGGTCCAACACCCGGGTAATCAAGTCCCGCAGATACGGAATGCGTCTCATAAATCTGTCCGTCCTCATTCTGAAGGATATAAGTGAAAGCGCCGTGTAGCACGCCTGGTGAGCCGAACATAAGCGTCGCTGCATTCTCACCTTTGCCACTTCCCCTGCCCAACGCTTCGACACCGTATAGCCGAACGCTCTCGTAACGAAGAAACGGATAGAATATCCCAAGTGCATTACTACCGCCACCGACACACGCTACAATCGCATCGGGGAATCTCCCTTTCTCTTTCCTTATTTGACATTTGACCTCTCGTCCAATAACAGACTGAAAATCTCGCACGATTCGTGGATACGGAGAAGGACCTACGACTGAACCTAATATATAGTGAGTCGTCCTCACATTCGTTACCCAGTCACGCAATGCCTCGTTGATTGCATCTTTTAGAGTCTGCGAGCCACTTGTGACAGGAACCACCTCCGCCCCCAACATCCGCATCTTCTGAACATTTACGCTCTGGCGTTTCATATCAACCGCACCCATATAGATGACGCATTCCATTCCGAGCAGAGCACAGGCGGTCGCAGTTGCGACACCGTGCTGTCCTGCTCCTGTCTCCGCGACTACCCGCTTCTTGCCCAAATACCTTGCAAGTAGCGCCTGCCCGATGGAGTTGTTTATCTTATGCGCTCCTGTATGCGCCAAATCCTCACGCTTCAGATAAACCGCGCATCTCCAACGACTGCTCAAATTCTCAGCAAAATAAAGAGGCGTAGGTCTTCCAACATAATCTTTAAGAATACCTCTCAATTCACTATTAAAACTCCGCGAGCGCCTCATCCTGTTATACGCACGCTCGAGTTCATCCAGCGTACCTTTCAGCGTCTCAGGAACAAAACATCCTCCGAACCTTCCAAAATACCCTTTCTTCATCCGCATCGTCTTACCTCCTCGACGAACTTCCGTATCTTCTGCAAGTCCTTCTTGCCTGGCGCAACTTCGACACCTGAGGAGACATCCACACCGTATGGTCTTACTCTTTTTACCAGTTCCGCGACATTCATAGGAGTAAGTCCACCTGCAAGAATCAATTTGCCCAGTCCCGCCGCCTTCTCCGCGATTCTCAAATCTATCCGCTTTCCCGTCCCACCTGCCTTATGCGAATCGTAAGAATCCAAAATAAACATCTCGGCACCAAAACTCTTGATTTCCTCTATTACACCTTCATCTTTTGCCCTGAATGCCTTAACGAACGGCACCATCAACCCGCTTACATACTGATGGTTCTCGCTACCGTGAAGTTGAACATAATCAAGTCCACATAACCGCGCAATCTCATTAACTCGCTCAACAGGCTCATCCACGAAAACACCAACGGTCATAACGCATCCTTCCAGAGCCTTGATAATTCCTGCTGCTTCAGTAGGAGTTACTCTTCTTTTACTTTCTGCGAAAACAAAGCCCAACATATCTACGCCACAAGCAACCGCAGCCACAGCATCCTCGTAGTTCGTTATTCCACATACTTTCACAAGAACCATCTCACTTCCCCAACAAAGCCTGAATCTTCTGCCTTAAATCTGTTGCCGTCACAATCGCCTCCCCAACAAGAACCGCATCAACACCAAGCGGTTCAAACCGCTCAACATCCTCACGGCTCCGTATTCCGCTTTCAACGACTACGGTAATACCCGATGGAACCTTTCAAGCATCCTCTTTGCAATTCCAACATCAACCTCCATCGTTTTCAGATTCCTGTTGTTGATTCCTATAAGAGAGCATCCGCAGTTGAGTGCGCGTTCCAATTCTTTCTCGTTGTGCACCTCAACAAGAGCCGTCATTCCGAGTTCTTTTGCGAGTCTCGTCAGTTGTGAAATCCTTATGTCATCGAGAATCGCCACAATCAATAGAACCGCATCCGCTCCGAGTATCCGCGATTCATAAATCTGATACTCATCGAACAGAAAATCTTTTCTTAAAAGGGGCAAACTGACCGCATCGCGCACAACTTTAACATATTCAGGAGAGCCACAGAAAAAATCCTCTTCCGTTATAACGGAAATCGCCGCAGCGCCTGCTCTCTCATAGAGCAGTGCCAACTCTACCACATCAAACTCCCGCCTCAAAACACCTTTAACAGGCGAAGCCCTCTTTAGTTCCGCTATGAGTGACATTCTTTCTTTCCGCTTAATCGCCGAGAGGAAACTCCTCAATGGAGAAGTTTCTTTCGCTCTCCTTTTTAAGTTTTCAAGTGGACGCTGTTCCTTCGCTTCTTTCAGGCGCTCCTTTTTCCGCTCCACGATTTTGTCGAGGATTGTTCCTGTTCTTATCGTATCCATCATCTTCCCCTCGAAAGCGAATTAGAAACTTTTACGAGATTCTCCAACACTTTTTTCGCGCGACCTGATTTTATGGATTCTTTCGCCATCGTCAGTCCCTCCTTCAAGTCCTCGGTTCTGCCTGCCGAAAGAAGCGCAAGAGCGGAATTCAACACGACCGTATCAGCGCAGGCACCGTCTTCACCTTCGAGAATCCGAACCGTCAAGTCCGCGTTCTCTTTCGCACTTCCTCCTTTAAGAGCCTCTGATTCCGCCCTCTTAAATCCTAAATCTTCAGGCACGATTTCGAGTCTCGAGATTCTGCCATCGTCAAAGACCATCAACGCTTCGCTGATACCTGCTGTTGTTGCTTCGTCATAACCGCCCTCACAATGCACAATCACTGCATGTTCTACGCCAAGCCGTTGTAGCGATTGCGCAAACTTATCCATCAAACTCTTGTGAAAAACTCCGACTAATTGCCTTCTGACCCCCGCAGGATTCGCAAGGGGACCTAATAGATTGAAAAGAGTTCTTACTCCCAATTCTCTACGCACAGGCGCAACATTCTTCATCGCAGGATGAAACAGAGGTGCGAAGATGAATCCGACACCAACATCCTCGACACAAGTCGCGACATCTTCAGGTTTGAGGTCGATAGCGACACCGAGTTCTTCAAGCAAATCAGCACTTCCGCATTTCGAGGAAGCCGCACGGTTGCCGTGTTTTGCCACCTTCACGCCTGTTCCAGCAACCACAAACGCCGCTGTCGTCGAGATGTTGAATGTCCCTTTCCCGTCTCCGCCTGTTCCGCAGAGGTCAACAGCATCCAAATCATCGAGAGTGACACGCAGGCAGTTCCCCCTCATAGCCCGTACGCTTCCTACAATCTCATCAACCGTCTCTCCCTTACACCGCAACGCCACAAGATATGCCGCAATCTGCGCCGATGTCGCTTTCCCTTTCATCATCTCGTTCATAACCGCGAAAGATTCTGTTTCAGTCAGGCTTGACCCATTAACCAACTTCTCAATCACATCCTGAAACATCTCTATCTCCCCAACATCAGGAAATTCCTAAACAAATTCTCTCCCGCATCCGTCAAAACCGACTCAGGATGAAATTGCACGCCCTCAATCGCAAACTCTTTATGTCTTATTCCCATAATCTCTCCTTCTGCCGTGTAAGCAGAAATTTCAAGACAGGAAGGAAGGCTTTTCTCCTCGACGATAAGCGAATGATACCTTCCTGCCATAATCGGATTCTGAACACCTTTGAAGATTCCGCATCCATCGTGATAAACTCGGGAGGCTTTTCCATGGAGAAGTCGTTCAGCCAAAACCACTCTACCGCCGAAAACCTGCGCTATACACTGGTGTCCGAGGCAGACGCCGAGAATCGGTATTTTTCCACTGAACGCATCAATCAGGCGGTTCGAGTTACCTGCCGACTCGGGTCTGCCGGGTCCGGGCGAAATCACAAGATAATCAGGCACGAGGTTTAGTGCATCCTCAACCGTTATGCGGTCATTTCTGACGACGACTATCTCGTTATGCATCGCACCCAACATCTGCACTATGTTGTAAACGAACGAATCGTAATTATCGAGAACCAATATCATCGGACTTCCCTCCTGAAGATGTTTCAAGCGCAACTTTAAGCGCCTTCATTTTGTTTTCCGTCTCCTCAAACTCTTTAATAGGCTCGGAATCCGCGACGATTCCTGCGCCAGCCTGTAAATATGCGGATTCTCCGTCAATGACGACCATTCTTATCGCGATACAGGTATCTGTATCTCCTGAAGGAGTGAAGTATCCGACTGCGCCTGCATATAAACCGCGGTCTTCTTTCTCCAACTCGTCAATTATTTCCATAGCGCGCACCTTTGGCGCACCTGTCACCGTGCCTGCAGGAAATCCTGCGCGAAACAAATCAAACTGGTCACATCCTTCTTGCAACTCCCCTTCTACATCCGATACTATATGCATCAGGTAGGAGTAGTGCTCGATTCGTCTTAAGCTCTCTACTTTCACGCTTCCGTATTTGCATACTCGCCCCAAATCGTTCCGCGCCAAATCAACGAGCATAATATGCTCCGCATTCTCCTTCTCGTTTGATAGGAGTTCATCCATAAGCGCTCCGTTCTCTTTCCTGCTCTTGCCGCGCGGACGAGTTCCTGCTATGGGCGAGATAAACGCTCGTTTTCCTGTAAGTCTTACCAGCATTTCAGGAGAAGAGCCGATTATTTTTCGCTTGCCGTCTTCGAAATAAAACATATACGGCGAAGGGTTGCTCATCCTCAGGCGACGATAGACTTCGAAACCGTCTCCGTCAAACTCTGCTTTCACACGCCGCGATAATACTATTTGAAAACAATCACCTTGACGAATATACTGTTTCGCCTTTTCGACCATCTCGCAGTATTCTTCCGCCGAAGTGTTCGATTCGAACTCGAGTCTTCTGTTTCTTTTTGTTCGTCTGTGAACAAGGGGGATCTCTAATGCGTTCACGATGTCGTTGTGAATTTCAGGAGTGTCCGAATCGGTTTCAGGCACAAGAGAATAAACCGTCATTCTCCTCATCAGGTGGTCAAACACGACGAGCGACTCGACAAAACTGAACTCGCACACGCCGAAGCTTTGCTCTCGTTTGTGTCTGCAAGGAATTTTTTCAAGCCGTCTGACATAGTCATAAGCGACGAATCCGACAGCGCCTCCCAAAAGTGAAGGCAAATCTTCTCCGCCTTTCACAATAGTAGATTTGAGAATTGCACGCAAAACATCGAGCGGGTCTCTTTCGCTAACAGTTTCCTGCTCTTTATCCTGATAGACGACTCGCTTCTCATCTGCAAACAGGCTTCGTTCTGAGCCGAATCCGATGAAAGAATACCGTCCCAATCTGTCAACGCTCTCCGCACTCTCAAGCAGAAACTTTGCGCCTACTCCTCGCAACTTCAGATATGCGGATACAGGTGTCTCCAGGTCCGCGGGCAACTCCGTCGCTGCTACCCTAAACACCTTCTCGCCTACGCCGACTTTACATTCATCGCCTCCCATTTTCTCCTCTCCCAACGAACTAACAAACGAACCAGAAACGAACTAAAACAAAAAGACCTGCCACCAAAGTTATGATTTGGTAGCAGGTCTTTAATTTTTAATTCAGGTAAAGGCTACTTGTCGTTAAGAAAGACCTCTACCAAATCACAGAGTATACCACCAATACCAGCATCTTCTGCCGGTATCCGCGTGAACAACTCTGTGATTCAGTAAAAGTCTTCCCATAACCTTTAATCCAAACGACACTTCGCAATATAACAGCCCTTTTTCGCGGTGTCAAGAGAAATCGCAAACAATCTTCTAAAATTTCCGCGTCCAACACTTCGCGGATACATCCTGTGTCTTGCTATTTTAATCTTCTGAAACTTTACGGATTTCGGTTAAGAACGCCCTTCGGGCTAATGTCGGAATAACGCAGCGTACAAAAAGACTCGAAATCAGGCGGAGAAATTAAAAAGAGAAGACTACCGATACAAAAGGTCCCGCTGCGGACTCGATGTAATGAAACCCGTTCTTCGGGTCGGCGTCTTCAAAATCGAGGGTATTCGAGAAAAGTCCTGCTTGAATCGTCAAGAAAGGAATCGGATGGACACCAACAGCGAACTGAAAGCGCACATAGCGGTGGAGAAACAAATCACTATCGGAGAATTCATATGCAAATGCGGTCAGAGAAGCGGAAAACGAAAGATAAGGGAACGGACGGATTCGCGCGGACACACAGGGAGCGACTAACGGAGCTTGCGTCCGCACCTCTTCTGTTCTCTCCTGAGGAGGCAGGGTCGCTGCGGTCCCGTGCGCATACAGATGATAATCTACCACTCTTAAAGAACCGCCTACGCCGAGCCACAATTTCGTAAACGGCACAACAGAAAACAGCATATCTATGTCATAACTCTCCATACGATACCGTGTCTCTAATGTCGTCGTAACGAGATATGTCGTATCGCCTATAACGACATTTTGAGTCAGAGTAACAGTCCCAGCATAATGAAGCGCAAAATCTTCAAACCTTAACATCATAAAACCCGTGCTTATTCCAAGCCGCCCCACTCCTACATCCTGTTTCGGCTCCCACCCCAAATCCTGATGCGTAAAATGAGTTCCAAGTCCTGCTGTGTCCGAATTCGTCCGCAACTCCATACTCGTCTCGCTCCACCAATACGATGCTTCAAGCGAAAGGATTTCTTCCGCATAGCCAACATTTCCCACAAGAACCAATGCAACCGCAATCAGAATAATCGCTTTCATATACTTCTTTCCTCAAAATGCCTTTGTCACTTATATTGACGCTTAAACCTCGTTCGATTTCAAATGAAAACGGGTTTGATTTCTGATTCACTTTTCAGTCAGCGAAGTAGTATAATGATTGACAGGTTGTTTTTTGGAGATGAGAGATGAAGAGAAGTGTTCTGTTTCTTCTTGGGATAATCGCGTGCGCTTTTCTGTTCGCGCAAGGCGAGGAATCTAATCAGACGACTTTGACAGATTTGGTAAGTGCGTATCTCAAGGCAGAGGATGAAGAGACGCGCAAACAGGCGGTTGAGGCGCTAAAAAAAGCAACGAGCGATGTTTTTGAACTCGAAAAGGCGTTTGTTAATGGTATTATGTATGACAAGAATGTCAAATGCGGCTGGAGTGCGTTAGATGCGGAGGCGAAAGATGGAAAGAAACGCCATTTCGCGCTCTTCGTACCTGATAAATACGACCCGAAAAATCCTTGCGCACTCTTGCTCGACCTGCACGGTGGTGTATCAAGGCCAACGCTTATTCCGCCTGATACCTTGCAAGAATACGGAAAACAGGTCTGGGAAGATATGCCGAACAACAACAATCTAATCGTCGCATTGCCATCAGGACAGGCAGGCGCAACCTGGTGGGACCCCGTCGGCACCTCAAATGTTTATGAGACCATTCGTCAGATAAAGCGACGCTACGCAGTAGACGACAACAAAATCTTCGTTACAGGATTTTCAGATGGAGGTTCAGGTTCATTCCATTTCGCACTCCACTGCCCAACACCGTTTGCAGGATTCATTCCGCTGAACGGTTCGACACTGGTCGCCCAATACGGCGGTGCAGTTTTCCCCAAAAACCTCGCTAATAAGCGCCCCCTTTATGTCGTTAACACTACCGATGACCCGCTCTATCCTTCCGAACGCGAGAAGAAGGTGATTGATTTACTGAAAAATGCAGGTGGAAACATCGAGTTCACCGTTTACGAGAAGATTGGACATAGGCTTGATTACATTGATAAAGAGCGCCCGAAGATACGCGATTTCATTAAGAAAACAGAGCGTGACCCGTTGCCGAAAAACATCATCTGGATGACGGATAACCCGAAGGAGAGCGGCAGGTTTAGTTGGGTTATCGTTGAAGAGATGGGAGAAACAGGCGGTGAACAACCGAAATTAGAGAATTTGAAATTCACGCAGAGACTCGTTCTCGGTGTGGTAATCGACCAACAGTATGCAGGTGGAGATGGCGCAAAAGTACAGGAGATTCAAGAAGGTTCAACCGCCGACAAAATGGGAATGCAGAAAGGCGACCTCATCGTCAAAATCGACAACGACGAGATAAAATCGTTCACAGACTTAAGAGACGCCCTCCGCAAAAAGAAGTTCGAAGATGAGATTACAGTAATAGTCAAACGGGACGATAAAGAAGTAACACTCAAAGGCAAGTTCCCACCGAAGCAAGAGGTTGACGCCTTCGACTACACAAAGCCGTTCTGTTCAATCGAGGTGAAAGTCACGGAGAACAGGATTGATGTCAAGACATACCGAGTGAAAAGATTCCGTCTGCTGATTTCAAGCAAGATGTTCCCGAAGGACACGAAAGTCGAGGTTTACACGAACGGTGCGCTTTCGTTCTCTTCCGTTGTAGTTCCCGAAATTGACACCCTTCTTTCCTATGCCGCTTCCGATATGGACAGGTCAATGCTCTTTTACGGCAGTATCGTCGTCAATCTCGAAGAAAAGAAGGGCGAAGAAAAGGATGAGGGGAAGAAATGAGCCGTCTTTTGGCCTTTCTTTTATGCGCTTCGTCTATAGCCGTTTGTTTGATACTCTTTGCGCAAGAGAAACAAGAGAATAAGGAGATGGAGTTTGAGAAGACCGTAAAAGAACTCATTGCGAAGTTAGGAGCAGAGGAGAGGAAAGACAGAGAGGAAGCAACGAAGTTGATAGAGATGGGGGAGAAAAAGGGGAGAAAAAATAGATTCTGTGGCGACGCTTCATATTGCGAAATTACAATTTGATTTCGAGGGTAAGGCGTTAGGAGGAGAATAATGCGAAAAGAATCGTATGATTTTTTGATTGAGTTACTGAAGGCACCGAGTCCGAGCGGATTTGAAGCTCCTGCGAGGAAGATTTACCGCGAGTATGTTTCAAAATTTGCGGACGAAGTGCGCACAGATGTAATGGGCAATACGATTGCGGTTTTGAATGCAGGGGGCTCCCCGCGGACGCTTTATGCAGGGCATATTGATGAGATTGGCGTAATGGTCAGTCATATAACGGAGCAAGGGTATCTCAAATTCCGCACAATTGGTGGCTGGGACCCCATCATACTCGTCGGACAGCGTGTTGTGTTACAGACCCAGAAAGGCGCGATTTACGGTGTTATCGGACGGACACCGATTCACCTTCTCGACCCGCAAGAGCGTGAAAAAGCGCCAAAACTCGAACAACTCTTTATAGACATCGGCGCAAAGGACGGCAAAGCCGCAAAGAAAATCGTTGAAGTAGGCGATGTCGGTGTAATCGCATCCGAGCCGTTAAAGTTGCAGGGGAATCGGCTTGTGGTACGCGGTGCGGACGATAGACTCGGCGCATTCGTCGTTGCAGAAGCGATGAGAATCGCCGCAGAAAAAAAGAAAGAACTAAAAGCAGCTCTCTTCTCGGTCGCAACCGTCCAAGAGGAAGTAGGCTTAAGAGGTGCGAAAACCGTCGCTTTCGGACTCGACCCTGCCGTCGGCATCGCAGTTGATGTCGGTTTTGCAACCGACCATCCAGGCGCAGACCCTGCAAAAACAGGTGAAGCGAAATTAGGATTAGGACCCATCGTCGCAAAAGGCGCAAACATCAATCCAAAAGTGAACGAACTTCTCGTCTCCATCGCAAAGAAAAAGAGAATCAAGATTCAGAAGGAAGGAATCCCAGGCGCGACAGGGACGGATGCTAATGTCATCCAGATGACAAGAGCAGGCGTTGCAACAGGTCTCGTCTCTATACCGCTCCGTTATATGCACTCACCTGTCGAGGTGCTTGATACAAGCGACCTCGAAGGTTCCGCCAATCTATTAGCAGAGTTTGCTCTTTCGCTGAAACCTGATATGGATTTCACGCCGTAGATGACTGACTAAAATTCTCGGCGTGGCTCCTGTGCTTTCTTCTGACGGCGCTCTTCACGCTGCTTGAAACCGGGGTCCAATTCTTTCCATTTTTCTATCTGGTCAGGTTGAAGAACCTGCTTTACTTTCTCGTCAAACTCGTTCATCAATTCTTCGCCTGCGCTTCGCATCTGGTCGAGTTTCCCTTGTTGGAGCATTTCCACCATTTTTTTGAACCCTTTGTCTGCCATATCCCGAATGATTGTCTTTACTTCTTCAACCTGCTGCGGAGCGAGGTCGAGTTTGTCCGCATTCTGCTCGACTTGAGATTGAAAGTTTTTGACTACCGCATCCTTGAATTCCGTGGCACGGCTCATAACGGTCTTAAACATCGCACGCGCCACCTCTCGGTTGAATTTTTCCCTCTCTTCCTCGTTCATCTTGGCAGGGTCAAATCCACCACCTGGGTTAACCATCCCTTTCTCTTCCACTTCACTCAGTTTCTTATTGAACTCTTCCACCTTGTTCGTCACACCTACGAGTTTTTCAAGAAGCCCCGTGTAACTCTTTTCTACATCCGTCAATCTTCCTTCGATTCCTGAAAGTCTGTCATCAATCCGCCTAAGTGATTCTGTAAGAGAATCGTCCTTTTTGGGTTCAATCGAAACAGGAGATGCAGGAGTAGTCTGTTTCTTCAATTCCTCCATCTCGCTTTTCTGGCGGATGAGTTCCCAGCCGAGAGCGCCGCACACTGCTGCAAAAATCACGGTCAAAATAATGAACGCCACTTTTCCCATTCTCTTATTCCTCCAAAAATCCTTTTCAATTCTCTGCGAGGGGAGGGAGTTGAACCCTCATCCCATAAGGGACTGGATCCTAAGTCCAGCGCGTCTGCCAGTTCCGCCACCCTCGCGCCCTCAGTAATTATACGCTAAAAGACCGCCAAATACAGTAGTTTCCTCTTCTCATATTACACAAAACAGGATGAGGTTCACAATCTTTTAGCCAATCCTTTTCTTACTTCTACTGAGCAGCATCCACAGGCTCTTTCCCAGGAGCGGAGATTCCACGCCGTATAAGAAGTGAACCTTCAAGGCGGTAGAGTTCTATAAGTGCCTTTATATATTTGACGACAGATTCTATTTCGGCAACTTGACTCTGCATAAAATCACGCTGTGCCTGCGCTACCAAAAATGTTGTGGACTTTCCCACATTGAATTTCTCGTTCTCAGCCCGCAATTTCTCTTCTTGCAGTTTGCGTGTAGCGGCGCTCGCCTCTACTTGCTCCTTCGCACGGTTTATCTCTATATATACGGTGCGGACATCCATCTCGATTAACTGCGCAAGGTTCTCAACAGACTTAACCGCATAAGCGTGGTTCAAAAGAGAACGGACATTCTGCGCTTTCGCCGAACGATTACCAAGCGGAAACTCAAAACTCACCCCAGCAGAGAAATCGTAGCGCTTTCCATCGAGGTTGCTAAAAGAATCCCAAAAAGAATCCGCGTATCCACTTTTCCCGAGTGTCAGAAATACATCCAACTTCGGCAAGAGCCCATTCTTCGTCCTTATCAGTTCCAAATCTCCACGCTGTATCTGTAACTTCGCCTGATTCATTTCAGGACGCATTCTTAAAGCCACCTTTATATGGGTCTCAAGACTATCCAACTGAACATCAGGAACGAAAGGTTCATCCAACGGAATAATCTCGATGTCCCAGAGGTTCGCTGTCGGTGGATTGAGCAATCGTAGGAGATTGAGACGCAAAACGGCTAAATTCGCCCGTGCGTTTATCAAATCCTGTTTCCTGAGCGCAAGTTCTGCTTCTGCCGCCGCCATCTCAGTCTCAGCGAGTTTCCCAACAGCGATTCTCTCCGCTGTCTGTTTAAGTTGTTGCTCCGCCAAAGCGAGACTCTCTTCTATGATTTTGACTTGTTTTTGCGCAAGAACATAATCCCAGTAAGTCGTTTCAACCTGCGAAACCAATGATTCCACGAATCCCCGCAGTTCGTATTCTGATATAAGCGTATCGAGCCGCGCCTGTTTTACACTGACTAAATTCACATCAACCCCGTATCCTTTAAGAAGCGCCTGTGTGACCGTGACTCCGAACCGCATAGTATGTTGGTCTCCATAGAGAGTAGACGAAGTTCTGTTCCAGGTCCCTTCAACGCTTGCCGTAGTACCCGTTGGGAAGAACCTCGATATTCCGAAGTCAGCGCTTGTTGCATCCGTCGTCGTAAAGAATCCGCTCTGTTCATCCCGTCTTTTCGAAAAAGAAAGCCCGCCTCGCAAGGAAAAATCGAATTGAGCAAGAGATTGCTCTTCGGAAGTCTGCTGAACCGCCGGCTTGAACTTCTCAACTTTCAACGAGCGGTTATTTGCAAGTGCCAAAATGAGAGCATCTCGCACTCCCACCTTGAGCGTTCCTTCAATCGGCGTTAATTGAACCTCTTTCTCGCCCTCATTTCCCGATTCTTTCTGCTCAACGGTAACACCAATGTAGTCATTGTATCTGCCCGCTTCAAGAGAGGCACAAGAGTTCATAAGAACCGTAATCATCAAGCAGAATAAAGCGGTAAGAACATCTTCTTCTTTGATGAATACGAGTTTACTTCCTAACTCCATTTTTGGCTCCTTCCCATTACATCCTATATTTATTTTCTGATTCCGATTTTTGAGAATCACTCATACCTCAGCGCTTCAATAGGGTCGAGCAGCGCAGCGCGTCGCGCTGGATAATATCCGAAGAAGATTCCCACTGCCGCAGAAAAAGATAGAGCGAGCAAAATACTCGTTGGCTCAACCGTTGTTGGGAAATCAAGCACATTCTCGACAATCCTTGCTCCTCCGACGCCTGCGGCTACACCGAGCGCGCCACCCAGACCAGTCATCAAGCACGCCTCTATGAGAAACTGGCTCAAAATATCTCTGTTCTTTGCACCTATCGCCTTTCTTATGCCTATCTCACGCGTCCGTTCGGCCACCGTTACCAACATTATGTTCATTATCCCGATTCCACCCACCAACATCGAAATCCCTGCTATGCTTCCCAAAAGTATCGTAAAAGTCCTCGTTACATCCGACATTGTCTCCAACAATTCCGCCTGATTGAATATCCGAAAATCTTCTTCCTGTCCTTCAAGAATCTTGTGCCTTTTCCGCAAAAGCGCTGTCACCTCCTTCTGCACTTCACTTAAAACGGAGCTTCCTGTCGCCTGAATATCAATCTCATTCAAATAATCCATCCCAAACAGGCGCTTCATCGCGGTCGTGTAAGGAATGACTACCATATCGTCCGGACTAAACGGTCCCATTTCACCTTTCGATTTTAAGACCCCTAAGACTTTAAAGTTCAAATTGTTTATCTTAATGACTTCTCCAATAGGGTCACTATTTCCGAAAAGGTTTTCCGCTGTTACCGAACCAAGAACTGCAACCGCCGATGAGCGCTCAACTTCCCCTTCCGTGAAAGCCCTGCCCCGCTCAACCTCGTAGTTGCGAATCGAGAAATAGGTCGTCGCCGCGCCAACGACGCTCGAGCGAGTGTTCTTGTTATAATATTTGAGTTGACTGCTGCCGCGCACCACAGGTGTAACGCTTTTTACATCTTTTACAGATAAGATTGCCTCCGCATCACCAAGCGTCAGATTCTGACGAGTACCAAGAACCACACCCATCCGACTCTGCCAAGAAGGATGGACCATTAAAAGGGCAGTTCCCATAGAAGAGATTCTTTCAGATACCTGTTTCTGCGCACCTGCACCGAGAGCCAACATCGAGATAACGGCTGCGACGCCTATGATTATCCCGAGCATCGCCAAAAAAGAGCGGAGTTTGTTCGCAAACAGACCTTTTAGCGCAACTTTTAACAGCGTCCAGAAAAGCATATTTCACTCCTTTTGAGAATATTCCTTATCCAAGGCGTTTGTATAGCCCATTGTCCTTATTTTTATTGACTCGTCACCAGGCGCCCGTCACGCAAACGAATCTGCCGCCTGCATTGCTGCGCAACATCAGGGTCGTGAGTCACAATGATAACAGTCCTACCCTGCTGATTAAGCAACGAGAAAAGTCTCATTATCTCTTCTCCCGATTTTGAGTCCAAGTTCCCAGTCGGCTCATCCGCTAAAATCACCGCAGGGTCAGTCACAATCGCTCGCGCAATCGCAACTTTCTGTCTCTCGCCACCTGACAACTGATTCGGTTCATGGTGGATTCTGTCTGAAAGTCCAACAGTCGTAAGCGCAGCCTTCGCCTTCTCTTTAGCGCGTCGAGCACCACCATATAAAAGCGGCAACTCTACATTCTCAAGTGCACTCATCCGCGGTATCAGATTGAATGTCTGAAAAACGAAACCGATGTAACGGTTCCGGATCTCCGCAAGTCTGTTCCCATTCAACTTCGACACATCCTGTCCTGCCAAAAAATATCTTCCGGAATCGGGTCGGTCAAGACAGCCAAGAATATGCATAAGGGTAGATTTCCCACTGCCTGATGGTCCCATAATAGCGAGCATCTCGCTATCTTCGACTTCAAGACTCACGCCGTCGAGAGCGCGAACAACGCTGCCTCCAATCTTATAAGATTTAACTAATGATTCGGCTTTTATCATCTCCGTCTCATACCCCCACCAGGCATAAATGGCGGGCGAGGCATTGTCTGACCACTTCGCCACTTACTATCCGTCTCGCTCTTCTGAACAATCACCGTCTCGCCTTCCTCTAATCCATTCAAAATCTCAACCTTTACACCATCTGAGATTCCAACCTGAACCGCCTTCTCTTCCTTGCTCCCATCAGGCTTCATCACGGTGACAATCTGCTTACCATTCTTACGCAAAACCGAATCAGAAGGAACAAGAAGAACCGATTCTTTCTGTTCCGCTATTATCTCAACATTCGCTGTCATCTCAGGCTTTAAAAGAACTCTATCCTCGCCCATCACTTCAATCTTCACCTCAAATGTCACCACATTCGAGACTACGACACCTTTGGTCGCAATCCGCACAACCTTCCCCCAAAACTTTTTCATCGGAAAAGCGTCCACCGTTATCCTCACAGGCTGTCCATTCTTCACCTTCCCTATATCGCTTTCATCCACCGCAGCCAAAACGAAGATGCGAGAAAGGTCAGACAGAACCATTACAGTCGTCCCACCTCCGACATTGCTTATCCCCGAAGAGATTATCTGCCCAATCTGAACATCGCGTTTGGAGACGACACCGTCAATCGGCGCATAAACTTTCGTGTCCTTCAAACGCTGCTGTGCTATCGAGAGAGATATTTCATCAGATTCGACCTGCATCTGCATCAGTACTATATCCTGCCTCTTCAATTCAAGCGCCATCTCCTGAACTTTCAACTCTTCCAACCGTATCTTCGCTAATTCTAACTCTGTACTCGCAGAGGCAACCGCCGTAAGAAGCGTCTCAAATTCTTCTTTGCTCGTGAGATTTTTTTCAAGCAACTGTTTCGCTCTTTCCGCCTTCGCATAAGCATCCTGATAACGCACTTGCGCCGCAGCGATAGACGCCTCCGCTTTCCGCTTTTCAGTCTTCAGATTCTCCTCAGCAATTTTAAGGTTCTGCTTTGCTTGCTCAAGCCGAGCCTTCGTAGCCCCAAGCGCTACTTCCGCTCGTCTTACCTCCCGCTGCTCATCCACAGGGTCAAGTTCAACAACCAAATCCCCCTTTTTCACCACATCGCTTACATCATAAGGCAAATTCACTATTTCACCACTCGCCTTGCACTTTATCTCCACATCAAGATTCGAGACTACTCTTCCTGTCGCTGAAACCGAAAGAGTAATCCCACCTCGCTCCGCCTTCGCGGTCACAATCTTCGGTACACTATCTCCATTCATCTCCCCTTTTTTAAATGACTGCTCTCTCTTCCAGTAGTAATAACCGCCTACCACAAGCCCCGTAACTACCAATAGGAAAATCAACTTCCTCATATTATCACCTCGCTTTCTCTATCCTCCCTACTCCCTTTTTCATCAAAACCTGCCTTTTACCCTTTTCCTTTGCACCACACACGCCATTATAAAAAATGTCGACAATAACATCATATCGCCGCGCCGAAGCAGGCATCATACCTGCCTTATGTGACAGAGTAAACAGCATTCCCAACAAAAACAAAGCCAACACCTCACAGGGAATATCTCTGCGAACCTCTCCTGCATCAACGCCTTTGCAGATGGTCTCCGCTACAACACTTACCATTTCCTTGTAATGTTTGTCTAACCGCCTCCGAATCTCTTTCCTGTAACGAAACATCCGACTTCCTTCCGCATCCATTATTCGAAAAAGCCTGGACTTTCGAGCAAGAAAACCTCCTATCTGCACGCAGAGTTGGAACAACTGTTCTATGAAGGGAGAATCTTTTTTGATGTTCTGGCGCAAAAGTTCGCATAACTCATCGTTGCCTGATACAATCGTGTTTAAGAACAAATCATCTTTATCCTTGAAATAGCGGTAGATGGTTCCTTTCCCTACTCCTGCAAAAGAAGCCACATCATCCATTTTTACCTCATGAAATCTTTTTTCTGTAAAAAGCCTCTCCGCCGCGCTTATTATCCGTCGCCGCCTGTTTTCCTTCGACATCACCGTATCTCTACTACAAGTTAAAATAGAACTGACTGGTCAGTATCATTCTTACAAAAAAGCTCTTCCTGTCAAGGCAAATTCTTAAAATTTTCAAAACCTTCCGACAAATCGTGACAAGATGAAAACGGTTGAAATCGAACCCGCTTCAATATTATAATCAAAGTATTACCGGTATAAGGAGAATATAAATGAGGTCTATGAGTATTGGGCTTTTCGTGATATTATTTTGGCTTTGCACCTCCTTTGTTGCAGTCGCCGATGAAGTAATTCTGAAAGATGGGAAAAGATTCAGTGGGCTGACAGAGAGCAGACAAGACACCGTCATCTTAAAAAGCAAATATGGAGATTTGAACATTCCTTGGAACGACATTGAAAAACTCAAATATGACCCGCTTCGTGAGATTGTCGTCACGACAACGGATGGAAACAAACTTCGTGGCAAATTACTTTATGAGAAAGAATCTTCCTACACAATTGTCATTGAAGGTGGGGAGATTGAATTATTGCGCTCATATGTGGCGCAGATAAAAGTAGTTGACAAGGAGTTGGCTGAAGAGAGGGAGAATCTGAAAAGACTCGTCGAGAAAATGGAAACAGATGCGAGACGGCTTGAGAAAGAAGGCTTGCTTGACGAATGGAAAAAACTTCTAAAAGCCCTTCATCAGCTCGACCCGACGAACGACTACGCAGGCGAGAAACTCGGAATGATAAAGGACAAAGAGAAGTGGGTTGAATATCCCTACGCTTACGAGGAGGTTGATTTCTGCGGGAAGAAAGGATGGAAAGTCAAGGCGCCGCCGTTTGTGATGAAAACCGATGTTAGTCTCAAAGATGCGGCGGACATCGCCAAAGCGTTGCTCTGGATTCTTCCGCGACTGAAAAAAGTCTTTCTGATCGACAAAGAAACGAAGATTCCCGACATTGAAATCCATCTTTACTCTACCGAAGAACTTTACAAATCCGCAACAGGTGAAGACAAAAAGGGCCATTACTCATATACCGACCACAGACTGCACATAATATTCGAAAAAGACTTATGTCCCGAACTGTTCTCCAATATGGCGTTCTGCTTTGTAGACAAGGTATTAGGGGTTGGACCTAAGTGGGAAGGAGAGAAGTTAAAGGATGTGGGTGCGCCACACTGGCTCGTCTCTGGCATCGCATCTTATCTGCGTGGCTGGTGCATACCACATAAGGCAGGCGTTACAGACTCGGATTCGGATGTACAGAACCTTGGCGTCCCTGAAGATTTTCTTAAAGAACTTCTTTTGGACTTACGCGACGGAACTTACTGCGAACCGCGTCCTCTGACGAGGATTCCTGTAAGCAAGTTTGGAAAAAAGGTATACTGGTATTCTTGGGGGCTTGTTTTTACGCTTCTGCACAGGAAGGATTTTGCCGACGGCTACAATAAGATGTGGGATGCGATAAAGAGTGGCAAGCGCCATCCGTCCGATTATTTTGACCCGTTTTTCAACCACGAGAAACTGAAATCGGTTATGTTACAGTCTCTTGCGAGCCTTTCGAAATACAAAGGTCAGATAGCCCAAAACGGCACCTACGGTGTCACTTATCTATGGCACGAGGAGGGGCTTAAACTGTTGGAAGCGCGCCAACTTAAAACCGCAATCGCAAAATACAACAGCATATTGGCACTCGTTCCCGATGACTATGTTGCACTCTATAACCTCGCCTGTGCGTATTCGCTTTTGGGAGATAAACACAATGGTGCGATGTATCTTCTTAAAGCCTACGACGCGGGTTTCAGAGACATTGAACACATAAAGAACGACCCTGATTTGGAGAATATCCGCGACACAGAAATTTATAAGTCCATCATCGGAGCGAAGAAAGATTTTTAGTGAGGATAGAGAATCCTAAAATGGAAAAAATGTTTCTGATTGAGCCGTTGTTGGTTGAGAAAGTGTGGGGAGGTGAGCGGCTTACTCGTCTGCTTGCGTGCAATGAAGTCGAACGACGCAAAGCGCGCTACGGAGAAGCGTGGCTATTATACTTCCGCGAAGAGCGTTCAAGTATAGTCCGTAGTGGCGCAAACAAGGGCAAAAGCCTTGCAGAGATTGCAAAGTCTGACGCAATAGGACTATTAGGCAGAAGATTCGCCGGCAAACGGTTCCCTCTCATTTGCAAATTCATTTGTGCGGATAGTGGACATTTAAGCGTCCAGTTGCATCCTGACAAAGCCGCAATAGAACGGTTTGGAGAAAAAGAAGATCCTAAGGATGAAATCTGGTATATAGTGGAAGCACTTCGACTTCCATCAGTTGCCGTCGGCTTGAAACAGAAATGCGAGCCGCAGGAGTTACTCGAACCGTCTACCCTTAAAAATCTCCTAAACCAAAAGGAGGCGGAGGCAGGAGAGATGATACGAATCGCCCCTGGCGTTATCCACTCACTCTTTGAGGGAACTCTCGTCTTCGAGGTCTCAAGCAATTCGGACATAACATACAGACTATACGACTGGGGACGAGAAGGAAGGGAGATGCATCAAGAAAAAGTCCTCTCATCACTCTCAAACGAATGCACAAGAGACATAATCCTCAAAGGAGAAATATCGGCTGGAAGGGGGAACGAAGTGACTTCTTATGTAACATCTCTCTGCACAATAGAGCAAGTGGATGTTCTAAAAAATTACAGAGTGCTACCTGCTGGTGTCTTCCGTTTCGGAGTCGTCATTTGGGGCGAGATAGAAAGTGAAGGGGTCAACGCTACTCGCGGAGATTCTTTCTTCATTCCTGCATCCGCACCTGCTTTTGACATCGTCGCAAAAGAACCTTCCCGTTTCCTTCTCGTTACTCCTTAACAGGGAAACTCGGACGAGACCGGCGTAGATTGCCTCACTTTCCTATGCAGAACCGCCTGAAAATACCATAGAGTATTTCCTCGGTCACATTGCTCTCGAAGAGAGCGGAAAACTCGTCAAGCGCAACTCTTAAATGAAAAGCAACCAACTCGTCAGCACAACCTCTACGCATTTTTCGGTATGCCTCACATAGCGCAGAGAGGGCCGATGTGACTATCTCCCTTCGACGCAAGACGAAAAACGCATCGCCTTCACCGCCTGCATACCTCAGACGCTTGCAAATCTCTTTCTTCAATTTATCTATACCATCGCCCCTCAATGCCGAAACGAGAATCACCCCTGACGAAGCATCCTTACACCAAGACGGAACTCCTTTATCAATCTTGTTCATAACAGGAATCGTCCGCTCATCTTCTATCGGTTTGAAACCATCTTCTCGTGTCTGTTCAACATCAAAAACATTCAGAATAACAGCAGCACTATCTAATACAAGTGCTCTCTTGTTCTGTGCAAGAACGCCTATCTCGTCGGATACACCTTCTCCTGCGGTATCAACCAAGATAAATGGTGTATCTCCGACAACCATCCGTTCCTCAACGAAATCTCTCGTTGTTCCCGGTCTCTCATCCGTTACAGCCCGTGCCTTTCCTAACAGAGCGTTGAAAAGAGACGATTTCCCGACATTCACCCTGCCTGAAATAACCACACGAGGTAGCGAAGAATGGACGACCGCTTTCGGAAGCATCTCTTTCATTAAGCGGATGACGCTCCTTATCCTTATGAGGAACTCTTCTTTATCAAGCACCTCAACATCTTGGTCAGAGAAATCCAGACCGACTTCGGCAAGTCCTACAAGTTCTATAAGGTCTGCTTTTATCTTTTCGAATTTTTTCTGCACCTCTCCGACGAGCAGAGCAATAGATTCTTTTCTTTGCGTCTCATCTTGTGCCCGCACCAACGCATTGACCGCTTCTGCCTGCGCAAGTCCGATTCTTCCATACTCAAACGCCCGCTGTGTGAATTCACCTGGCAACGCCGCTCGCGCGCCTGCGCGTATTAGCACCTCAACAAGCATCGTAGCAAGCAAACGGCTTCCGTATATATGAAACTCCACCATATCCTCCGTAGTGTAAGAATACGGCTTACAGAAAGAGAATAGTCTCGCTTTGATTCTTATTCCTCCAACCGTTAAAAGGACATCTCTCGCAAGAAAACCCTTTTTGGGAATCTCAATTCCTGTCAGAGAACTTGCGATTCTGTGCGCATCGTTTCCAGACAGGCGAATTATATTAACGGCGCAACAGCCTTGGGCACTTGATAAAGCGACAATCGTTTCGCCGACCATAAATTCCCTTTCACTTTATTAAGACTAATTATACTGAATATAACGGCTCTTTTCGCATCCTGTTTAAAAAGTCAATCGGACATATAATAGCCTCTCTTCATCCAGGTTTAACCGATTTATACTTGAAAAACGAATACTTCTTCGGTATCTTTCTGACTATATGCCACCGTAGCTCAACGGTAGAGCAGCCGCTTCGTAAGCGGCAGGTTAAGGGTTCAAATCCCTTCGGTGGCTTGGTGATTATAAAGGTGCATACTATGGGTGAGCAGTTAGGTGCTTTGCTGGTTGAGAAAGAAAATCTTAATGACGAGACCGTTCAACTCTCATTGAAAGGATACATTCAGAACAAAGAGACGCGTCTCCTGCGGACATTTATAGATGCCTTACAGAAAGACCCTATTAAACACCTTATATTAGATATGACCAATGTTGAGTATATCTCCTCAGCGGGAATGGGGTTTCTCGTCATTCTTACGAAAGAATGGGAGCAGAAAAAGGGCGGTGTTCTCGTAATATTCGGTATGAGCGAAAAACAGCGAGCCATTCTTGAAACGCTCGGTGTTCTTTCTCTTTTCAAACTCGTTATGACGAAAGAGCAGGCGTTAGAAGCGATTGGTATTCTCAAACCCAAAATCGAGACCATCTCACTTGGGGTCGTATCCGACTCTCACGGCAATCTCGAACTTCTTAAAAAAGTTTGCGCTGACCTAGTCAATAATCTCAAAGTCGGCACCATCATCCACCTCGGAGACGACTACGACGACGCATCCGTCATTGATGACTATCCTGTAGAGAAACTCGTCGTACCAGGAGTATACAGCGAGCATTACAAATCCGCTGCCATTCCGAAACGGCTTATAGTCAATTACTTCGACTGGCGTATCTTACTCTCTCATACACCGACGCGCCATAAAAACGATGGAGAAGGCGACATCATCCCAGAAACGATGATTGAGCAGCGAAAAATTGACATCCTTCTTTACGGTCATACCCATATCCCCAATATCGAAGTCAAAGATGGCGTGCTTCTGGTAAATCCAGGGAATCTCAAAGAGAACGATGAAAGACATCCTCCAACTTATGGTCTGCTTCACATTAGCAAAAAAATGGTTGATGCTTCAATAATCAACGCCACAACCGGGAAAACTCTCGAACAATTAAAATACAAAAAGGCTTAATAAAAGACCGAAAATTGAACGAATATTTTTCGATAACGCCACTCGTCTAAAACTCAATATCTTTCGCGTAGAACCACTATGGTCTTTTGCGCATATTCAACATCACCGATGGTCGTCGTCGGTTCAGGGTTCACATATTTGCGAATGGTAAATAACCAAGATTTGTTCGCTACTCCATAGTTTTTATCAGTCGTCGGACGCTCTCCTGTTATGTCTATGTAATTTGTCCCATTACCAAG
>Ga0123519_10001952_pt1 | contig 35142 bp, 38 predicted proteins | sample YelNatPaOPRAMG02_FD_87396 | JGI IMG/M metagenome (GOLD analysis project Ga0123519, IMG submission 87396) | Hot spring microbial communities from Yellowstone National Park - Yellowstone National Park OP-RAMG-02 (version 2) | ecosystem: Environmental > Aquatic > Thermal springs > Hot (42-90C) ... | reverse complement strand
GAATAAAGGGATAAAAGGTGAATGAGTTACATTTTAACTTATCACGTATAAGATTATGAGAAGTATAGTAAGCTATGAGGGGGATTAAATTAAGTTACATTACATTATAGAATGGCTATGTTATGGGAATAGGCCTAATTTGAGTTGAGCTTCAGATAATCTTTCAAGGGCCAGCATGTATGCGGCTGTTCTCATGCTGGCTTGATGTTTCTGTGAGAGGTCGAATACTTCATGGAAGGCTTTCACCATCTTTTCCTCGAGGCGCTGGTTCACGGTTTCAAGGCTCCACCGGTCTCGGTTGAGGTTTTGAACCCATTCGAAGTAGCTGACGGTTACTCCTCCCGCGTTGGCTAAAATGTCAGGGATCACGAAGACCTTTTTTTCGTAGAGGATTTTGTCGGCCTCTGGGGTTGTAGGGCCGTTGGCTCCTTCAGAGATGATCTTCGCCTCAATGTTTGAGGCGTTTTTCTCGGTGATGACGTTCTCCAACGCCGCGGGGATTAAGATGTCGCATTCAAGTTCGAAAAGCTCTTCATTTGTAATCGGACTGCCCTCCGCGTAACCTGCGACCGACCCATTTTTCTGCTCATATTCTTTAAGCTTTTCCGGGTGAAGGCCGTTGGGGTTGTATACTCCTCCGCCAACATCGGTAACGGCGATAACCTTGCAACCCATTTCCCCTAAAATTCTGGCGGCCCATGAGCCCACCTTTCCATATCCCTGAACGGCGACTATAGCGTTCTTCAAGTCGAGGCCGACCATCTTTGCCGCCTCGCGGACGCATAGGGCGACCCCCATTCCCGTCGCCGCCTCCCTTCCATAGGATCCCCCGAGGCTGACAGGCTTCCCAGTGACGACCTCGGGAATGCTGTATCCTTTGAGGCTACTGTAGGTGTCCATGATCCACGCCATAGTCTGAGCATCTGTTCCCACGTCAGGGGCGGGAACGTCTCGGAAAGGCCCTATGTCCTCAGCAAGCATCGCGGTGTATCGTCGGGTGAGACGCTCCAACTCCTCGCTTGAAAGCCTCTTCGGGTCGCATGCTACTCCCCCCTTAGCACCCCCATAGGGTATGTCAACTACAGCGGTCTTAAACGTCATCCAAGCCGCTAACGCCTTCACTTCGTCCAAATTTACCTCTGGATGGTACCGAACGCCCCCCTTGTAGGGTCCTCTCCAAGGATTGTACTGAACCCTATACCCCGTGTAAACTTGAACCCTTCCATTGTCCATTCGAATGGGAACAGACACTATAATGATTCTTCGCGGATGTTTCAGTTGCTCTAAAACATCACGGTCTAAACCAATGATTTCAGCGAGTTGATCAAGCTGTCTCTTGACTGTCTCGAAAGGATTCTCACCCTGACTCACTAACATCCACCCTTCAACCTTACGGATTCACCTATCAATATTATCTTCGTCTCTTTAAAGGACTTTCATAGATTTACTCGGTCGACGCATCTTACAGTTAAAGGAGCTTAACCCTCACTCGCTCATCGGCTTCCCCACATACACTCTGCGTTATTTTAATCTAAGAACTAACGCTGTTCACTCTTTGAGACCTCTCGCTTTGAAGCTTCGTAACTGAATGCGGGTTTAAGGCCGCTACCATAGGAGTCAACTATTAATTAGACGGAGGTAAAACCACAACCTTTAGTTTTAAAAGGTAAACCATTAGGCGCCTGGTAGAAAGTTATTGGTGGGGCCGAAGGGATTCTCATGGCTTGGAGAAGCCATTTTGAACCCTCGACTTCCGCCCATTTAAGTCTACGGGTTTCCTCCGCGCTCCTGAAGTTCTTCATCCCATTGTGGTCCGCAAACCCATAGCGCCCTATACATCTGGAGCCCTTGGCGGACTCTACTTCTGTCGTCATTCCTGGCTAGACTACGGCCCCACCGTTTAATGCTTAGCCAGCGATTTTTATATTAACTTTACGTTGAACCGTTTGGATCCGTTAAGCTTCCTTCCAGGTTTGAAGATGTAAACTTTAACGCCTCTGGCTTGACGTGTATCGACGCCTCACGATACATAGCCTCACATTGTTACTCAAGCCTTTAACCACGAGCATTTTCTAGCATAAACCTTGAGAAAACCGGTGAATGCTCTTTCAACTCGTATTTTAATCCTATACCCTGAGGTCGAAAAGATTAAATTTCCACGCGACAATATTCTTCGTCGGTTGGCCAGGGTTTCCGCTTTGTTCACTAAATTGAGCATCACACATTCACCCTTTGAAAGTCGTCAAAAACGATCCCCTTTGGATGGAAGTTACCGAGGTAAATAAGCCCCGTCAACTATGTGAAAGCCTTGGTGCGAATCTCCCTGTCCCAACTGGAGGAGTTAAAAATTAATTAGGCGGTTAGCGCCTTAGGATGAAAAGGTGAGATGTAGATGCGTAGGCCTTTAATGGTGGCTTTAGTCGCCGCGGCGGTGTTATTGGGGGACTACGCCGTAGAAAGGACGTTGCTTCCCATCTTCTATAGTGGGCTTCCCCTCCCCATGCCTTACACCTCTAAGCCTATCGGCGCAATGCTTATTCCAGTCACGTTCCTACATCTCACCTTAGCGGTTCCCAGCCTTCTAGCGGTGCTTTACGTGGCGGAGAAGGCCGGGTATAATGTGGGGAGCCTGCTCCCGAAGAGTCGGGATGCCAAAATTCAATATGGGTTCCTTATGACCCTCTTCCTCTCAGGTATGGCATTGTGGTGGCAGCCCCTCGCCCTCTTCCCCTTCATAGTCTCAGGAATGTACCTGTTAATGGCTGAAATCCGGTGAGGGCGCATCCTAGGCGGGTAGGTTTGCAACCGGATACCATACAAGAGGGACAGCTTATTCTCCTATACGCTGATGGACGAAAATGGCTTCTCAAGGCGGGCCACCGATCCTTCCACACTCATAAAGGGATTGTTGACCTTGCCCAACTTATGGGTAAAAGCTATGGACAGGGGGTGAAGAGCAGCCTAAACCACGAGTTCATCGCGCTTAAACCCACCCTGTACGACCTCATCATGCATCTGAGGAGGCCGACTCAAATCATCTACCCTAAGGACATCGGCCTCATCCTCCTTAAACTAGACGTTACACCTGGCAAGAGGATTCTCGAGGTTGGAACGGGCAGCGGAGCCCTAACGATGGCTCTGGCCAGCATGGTAAAGCCCAGCGGTCACGTCTACACCTATGAGAAACGCCCGGAGTTCGCTGAAGTCGCGAGCCAAAACCTATCTAAAGCTGGCATATCCGAATATGTCACTGTAAAAAATTACGACGCGTCGCGAGGCGTAGAGGAGCGGATGGTGGACGCCGTCGTCGTCGACATCGGAGATCCCTGGACGGTGTTAGAACCCGTCACTGAAGCTTTGAAGCCTGGACACCCCCTCGCCTCCTTCAGCCCCACGGTAAACCAAGTGGAGAAAACCGCGGCGGCGCTATCCGATCTAGGCTACGTAGACCTGGAAACCGTTGAATGCCTAGTAAGGAACATATCTGTGAGACCGGGTAAAACCCGGCCTCAAACCCTCATGATAGCCCACACGGGCTACATCATCTTCGCCCGAAAAACCCTCCTCTAAGTAAGCAAATCCTATGTGGAACGGATCTTAACTCAACGGCCTCACCTTAACATTCGGCAGATCAAACGGTTAACGAAGAGGTTTTATGTTTACGTTGTCGAAGTTAATCCAGATGTTTAGAACAGCTCCCTTTCCTTCAACTTCCTCGCCAATTTCCCAGGCGCTTTAATAGGCTGCCCCACCGAGTCCAACGTTAACTCCAAGGTTCTAGCCTTCAACGTTAACCCACAGACACCGTTGGTTAGCAGCTTCCCCTTAAGACACTGCGCGAACTTACATCCCCCGGGTTCGCATCGATCCTCCGCAAACCGACACCAAGCTATTTCGCTTCTAAACGCCAGAGACCTCTGCCCGCACCTGAAGAACTCACATCGGGGTTGGCAAGACCTCACATGGCTCATGGAACCCTTCACCATATACCATGTTGGAGAAAAAACCTGCTTCAAACCATGTGTTAGCTCTCTAACCCATCACACTGTGAAAACCAGAATATAAGCTTTAAAAAAAAATCGATTAACGATGGTTAACTAAGCGTCCTTAAACCTCGCCGCCCCTGCTCTGTTAGGCTTTCCGCTTCCTAGCCTCCAAAACCATTTTGATGGGCGGGGTGTAGATGGGCTTCTCCCTCAGCAAACCCATGGGTCTATACATTAATATGAGCAGCATAACCGCGCCGAAAAGGATGTATTCAAGCCAAACGGCTTCAAACGGCAACCGCAGAATGTGGGTCACCTCAAACTTATAGGTGATTAGCAGGATTCTAAACGCCACGAACAACAGCGCTCCTAGACATGCTCCTAGATTGTTCCCAGCTCCTCCTAAAAGGACCATTAAAATCGGGTAGAATGTCCATTCAACCCGGCTGAAACTGGTGGCTATCACATTAACCGAGTAGAGGGAGTATAAGGCCCCCGCTGTGGCGGCCATGGCGGATCCCACGGCGACGGTTTTAATCCTCAGTTTCATAACATCCTTCCCATAAGCCTTAGCCACGGCGTCGTTTTCCCTCATGCTCCTTAAAGCTCTACCGTAAGGCGTGTTGAGAAGTCTCTCAGCCAGCCAATAGGCTCCAAGGGCCAAGGCCGCTGACAGCGCGGCGAACGCCGCCAACCTCTCTCCTCCAGGTATAAAGGCTAGGACATCGGGCACTGAAACCCCATAATATCCTCCTATGAGGCCCACGTTATAGTTGGAGGCTAGAAACGCCACCTCGCTGATGGCGAGCAATGTGATTGCCAGATAATCCTCGGAGAGCTTCGCGCTGGGCAATATGAACAGAGCCCCAGCCGCGCCGCCCAACGCGGCGGCGAAAACCATTGAAAGCACTAGGAGGAGGAGCCCCCAAACTGGATGGGCCGCCACTAATTCGTTCCCCATCGATTTCACCTGTCCACTGGCCTCCACGATTCCACCGGACACGTTGAAGTAGGACATCAACAGCCTGTTTAGCAGGCCTCCCACAGCTATTCCACCCATCAACACGGCTAGGGCTCGTCCGAAGTTCGGGATACCTCCATACCCGTACTCGATGTTAACGCTTAACGCCACTACAGCGTATAGTCCAGACCATAAAGCAACGGTGAGAATGAGGGGGTTCAATTCAACGCCCCCTCCCCAACAACCCGGTGAGACCTTTAGGGGCGAGCACCAAGGTGATGATCAACATTACCAGTGAAACTACCTTAGCGTATAGGAGCACTCCGGTGCCGAAAACCGGTGTCAACTGAAAGGTAACCAAGGACTCTGATAAACCTATGGTGTAACCGCCTAACAACGCGCCATACATGCTGGATAATCCTCCCACGATGCTGGACGCGAATATGGAAACGATGATGATGGCCCCAGTGGCGGGAACAATCTCCTGTCTGAAGGGTAGAAGGCTGCCCGCCGCCGCCGCTAAGGCGCCGGAAAGCCCCCATGAAAACATCCTAGCCTGCTCCACGTTCACGCCCATAACCTCCGCAAGGGATGGGTTTTCCATCGAGGCCCGTAAGGCTACGCCGAACTTCGTCTTGTAAAGCAGCAGGATAAGGCTGAGCAGCATCAAGGCCACCACCGTTGTGGATACCGATAATATCGCTGGCCTACCAGCCCACTCAAAGTCTAGTGGAGTGAAGATAAACTTCTTCGCGACCTTTAAGGTGACCAACCCCAGATAATCCGAGTAAGCTCCCAAGCATCCCAGCATGATTAAATCCACCGCCAAGGTGGCGATCATTAAAATCACCATCCTGGCGCCTCGGGCGATCAAGGGCTTCAACGCCCCCACATATACGGCCAGCCCGATGAGTCCTCCCAGCGCCAAGGACACGGGTATGGTATGGTATGGATGTAACCCCGCCAATCGAAGCAAGCTGAGGGATACATAGGATCCGAAGATGGCGAAGGATCCCTGAGCGAAGTTAGGAACTCCCGTGGTAATGTACGTGATCGTCAATCCTATGCTAAGCAGAACAAGCAGGTTACTGTATATGACGGCTCCCTCAAGCACCACCATAAACAGATCCTCGAAACCCAAAAGCTTTTAAAGTTTTTAAGCGTTTCTTAATAAATTAAGGTATACTTCACTATACCTGTTGAGAATTTAAGGCAATAGGAAGGGATATAGGATGAAACACTTCTCATATAAGAGCCAAGCATTAACAAAGGCGCAGGCAATTCTAGCCATCGTCATCGTCGTGATCGTCGCGGCGGCCGCGGCCTACTACTACTCCACAGCCTACAAGCCCCGGGAGGTTGAGATCAAAATAGGTGTGCTCGTCGACTTATCGGGTCCGCTGACCACGTACGGTGAGGACATCCGTGACGCCGCCGTCATAGGATCAGAGAACATCAACGCGTACTTCCAAGGAAAGGGGGAACCGTACAGGGTTAAACTTTTCGTCGAGGACACCAGGGTGGACCCGAAAATAGCTTTGGAGAAGGTTCAAGCCCTCCATGGGAAAGGTGTTATGTTGATGGTAGGACCTATGGGCAGCGGTGAGGTCAAACAAGTCACCGAATACGTTTCCGCCAACAAGCTCATCATCATATCGCCCTCCAGCACCGCCGCGGTGGAGCTTCTCGGCGTAACCAAGCCGGAGGAGAAAAAATACATCTTCAGGTTCGTGGCCACAGACACCTTCCAAACCGAGGCCATTGCCAAGGAAGCGGTTGAGCTGGGTATAAAAGGCCTCGCCGTCACCTACATTGGAAACGCTTGGGGTAAGGGCCTCAACGACTACGCTAAACCCAAGTTTGAAGCCGGTGGCATTGAGGTGAAGGAAATCGTCGAGTACCCTGACCCCCCGCCAGCGGACTTCACCCCGTACATAGCCATCCTCGAAAACGCTGTGAATGGACTCGTCCAGAAATATGGGAAAGCCCATGTAGCGGTGGTAGCCTTCAGCTACGAGGAAGTTTACACCATGCTCTCCCAAGTCAGCTCCACATCACCCCTCCTAGAAGTCACATGGCTGGGATGCGACGGCACGGCTAAAAGCAGAAAGATCGCTGAAATTCCTGAAAAGGTTAATAAGGTTAAAATGTACAGCACCCTGTTCGAGTCGAAGGGTCCCAGCTACGATGAACTGGAAAAAACATACCGTGAGCGCTTCGGCAGGTCCACATACCAGTACGCCCTCAACGGCTACGACGCCGAGTGGGTGCTGGCCCTCAGCTTCGCCGAGGTATATGGGAAGCTGGGCCGCTACGACCCCGACGCCATGGCGCAAACCATACCTTCGGTGACGGAGAAGTACAGCCGAGGTGAATACGGGGTTTCAACGGTCAGCGGGTACATAAGGCTAGACGAATACAACGACAGGGCTTCAGGCGACTACGCCATATGGGCCGTGGAAAACTCCGAGTGGGTTTTGAAAGGCATGTGGAGATCCGTGGAGAACAGGATCGAATGGACATAGCTTTACTTAAAACCCTAAACCTCACCAAATTTTTTTACAGCCTCAAAGCCCTAGACGACGTTAACGTCGAGGCTAAGAGAAACAACCTAACCCTCATCATGGGCCCCAACGGCGGAGGGAAAACCACCTTCATCAACACCGTCACAGGGTTCCTCAAACCTGACTCGGGAAGGGTTTACTTCGAAAATCAAGACATCACCGGCAAACAGCCCCATGAAATCTACGACATGGGAATTGTAAGAACCTTTCAAATCCCCCAGCCCCTCAAAAACCTCACAGTTCTGGAAAACCTCATGATGGCCGTTGAAAACCCTGGTGAAAACATCCTTAACAGCCTCAAAGGCTCCTGGTTAAAAAAGGAGGAAGAGCTGGCTGAAAAAGCCTTCCATATTCTTGAGTTTTTAAAGATAGACCACCTCTGGAACTTGGAGTCCTACAAGCTCAGTGGAGGCCAGCTGAAACTCCTAGAGGTGGGAAGGGCCTTGATGAAAAACGCGAAGCTCCTAGTCATGGATGAACCTGTAGCAGGGGTAAACCCAGCCCTAGCCCACAGTATCCTGGAAAAGCTGGTCCAACTTAAAAAAATGGATGTAACCCTCCTCATCGTTGAGCATAGACTCGACATAGCCTTAAAATACGTCGACTACATTTACGTGATGGCTGAGGGCCGAGTTATCGCTCAAGGCCGAGAGGAAGAAGTGTTAAACAACCCTGAAGTGGTGGAGGCCTACCTTGGTGTTACTCGTTGAAAACCTCAACGCCGGATATGGCGATCTACACGTCTTGTTCAACGTGGATGTTAAAGCTCCTGACCGAGAGATAACCGCCCTCATCGGACCCAACGGAAGCGGAAAAAGCACCTTGCTGAAAGCAGTGTTCGGCCTCGCTACCATCCACTCTGGACGCGTCACAGTAGAGGGCAGGGACGTCACCCGCATACCCGCCCATCAAAAGGCCAGGATGGGTATGGCATACCTACCCCAAGTGGAGAACGTGTTCACAAACCTCACCGTGGAGGAAAACCTAAGAATAGCCGGCTACGCCCTCGACGAAGTCAATTACCAAGAGGGGTTAAAACTGGCCTACGAAGTTTTCCCGGAGCTGAAGGCCTTCAAGCGTAGAAGAGCTGGAACACTCAGTGGAGGAGAAAGACAGTTCCTCGCCATCGCCACCGCCCTCGTCCGAAAGGCGAAACTCCTCCTCCTAGACGAACCCACAGCACAACTAGCCCCAAAGCTGGCGGAAGCCATGTTCACTAGGATAACCATGTTAAGGGACAACTATGACGCCACTATCGTCTTAGTAGAGCAGGACGTTCGAAGAGCCCTTAAAATCAGCGATGAAGCATACGCCCTTTCAGGGGGAAAAGTCATTTACCAAGGCGGAGCCCAAGAGTTGCTGAAACATGAAAAATTCGAGCGAATTTGCATGGGGCTTCCCTGAACCAACACCCCTCCACAAAACATTCACCAATTCGCAGGTCTTAAACCAACCTCCACCTAGGGACAGTCTCTCACAGGCTCTCCGACCTATAAATCCTCCGCCTTTAATCTATCCTCAACGATGAGGTGGAAATGGGTATAAATAGCCCCAGAAACTGGCGTTCGCGGCAATCGTGATTCCATCTAACGGGATTTTTAAAATCAATGGCCTCTCTGAGTAATGTCTTTCAAGCTCATCTCAGTTAAACAGTCAGCTAACCGTTTTTCAAACCAACTTCTCAGGGAAAAAAATAAAAGTCTCATTTCAGCATTGTTATGGGACCGTTTTGAGACAGTGGATGGTGCACGGTAAATCTCTGAAAGATAGGTTGCTGTCCAATCCAGGCTCCTACATCATAGGGGTGGCGGGGGACAGCGGATCCGGTAAGTCGACCTTCGCTAAGGGCATCATCTCCATGCTGGGGGGACGGTTGGTGTCCAGCTTCTCCACCGACGATTACCATAAAGAGGACAGGGAGCAAAGAGCTCGGTCCGGTATCCTCCCCTTGGATCCCAAAGCCAACCGCCTCGACCTGTTAACCCAGCATATCCGGGAGTTGAAAGCGGGTAAAAGCGTTTTGAAACCGGTTTACAACCATAGAACCGGCAGATTTGACCCTGACGTGGAGTTTAAGCCAACGCCCATCGTCATCGTCGAGGGCCTACACCCCTACTACACTAGTGAGCTAAGGAGGCTCATCGACTTCAAGATCTTCGTAGACCCCTCCCGGAGGGTTAAATACGTTTGGAAAATTAGAAGAGACATCGAGAAAAGGGGTATTAAACCGGAGAGGGTGAAGGAGGAGATGATGGCGAGGGAGCCTCTGTACCGGCAGTATGTGGATCCCCAGAAGCTCTACGCCGACTTGGTGTTAGAGGTTCAACCTACTAAATTCCACATCAACCCGATGTTGCAGCTGGATGAATGGGGTGAATCTGGGAGAAAGGAGCTGTACAGAGTGAACCTCATCCAACAACCGCTTGAATACCCAGTGGACCTTGTTTCATTTTCCATCACTCTCCCGGAGCTGTTAAAGGGCGAGCTTAAACCCTTCTCCATAGAATACTACCCCGACGTCTATTATGGAAGAAAGGTTACGGTTACGGGCTTAGACGGGGAGATCCATCAAAGGATCCTGGAGCCAGTGGAAAAACACGTCCTCGACCATTTGGGCAGCGAACTTCGTTCATATCCTGGGAAAAAGGAGTACATGAACGCGGTGGAGGCCTCTCAACTTCTAGTATGCTGGCGAGTCGTTGAAAAGATTGAGCAATTGATGAAAGATTAGCCCAGCTACCTAGAGAGAGTTTGATCTAACCCTTTGACAACGCTTTAGATGATAATCGTAGCTCTCAACGCTTCTCTATTGCGCTTGAGGTTTTCGGGTAAACCCCGTATTTTTTACCGGCTTCAACCATGGCTAGGCAGTTCGCCAGTTTAGCGCCCCCAGCCCATGAATTGCTGGAGGACAGGATGTGCCCTCCACCCGGCGACGCCTTCTCGACGCACCTGCGCGTTTCCTCCACAACCTCCACCATACTTTTCCTCGCCAAGCTGTCCACGGCCACGTTTCCCATCAAAACCAATCTATCTCCATATTTAGCCTTCACCTGCCCGATGTCCACTCCCGCTGAAGGATCCAGAGAATGTAAACCGTCCACTAACCTCGCTAAGTCGTCGAGCATGGGCATGATGTTTCCATCCGTGTGCTTCACGAATGAAAGTCCCCGACTGTGAGCGGCCTCCACCTGCTTAGCCAACCTGGGGAAAACCATATCCCTGAAAAACCATACGGGTGCCATGGGGCCTCTCTCCTCACAGTAGTCTCCGCCGCTGACGACGAAGTCCACTCCAACCTCACCTAATCGCTTAACAACCTTCACGTTAAACTTAGTCAGCTTTTCCAGCAATCCTTCGAGAAACCGCCTTTCCCGATACATCCATAGCACAAACTTCATGGGGGTCAGCATTTCCCAGGCGAGGGCGAAGGGATCCCTAATGAAACCAGCCACCGCCACTTCTCCATCCACCATCCTTACCCCGAGCTCCATGGAAAGCGTCCATCCGTTGGCCTCTGGGTCGGGTGTCTGAAAGGCCTCAACGTCCTCGGGGACTTTGAAAACCGTAGAGTAGGGAACCCAAGCCTTAGCCTTCCTGTCCAGCCTCAACACCCGACCCCACAGGTCAACCATCAAGTCTCCCGGTAGCGTCTTTGGAACCCAGCCCTCCGGGGCCGACAAGTCGAGGATTAGGAGGTCAAAGCCTACCTTTCGACAGAACTTAACCTTAAACTCAGTCCTCTTCTCTTCAAGCCTTCGGTCAGCCAACACCTGGGTTTGTAGGGATGTGGCGGCGGGAAACGTTTTACCTAGCACATCCTCCATAAGGGGGACTTCCACATCCACCTCGGTTAAGGGCACTCTATCCGGCTCCTCCAACTCTAACGCTTTCAACACCCTTTCCCTACCGTTCACCGCTTAACCCCCGGAAAATCCACCTACCTTGAGGTAAGTCTCTTCACCACTTTCACCGCCTCTACCGCGTTCACACCATATCCGTCGGCTCCCATCTCCCGGGCCACGGCCTCATCTACAGGCCTTCCACCTACCACCACTTTCACTCGGCTCCTCAAACCCCTCTTTTTCAACAGGTCAATGACGTTCTTCATCTCTGGAACTGTGGAGGAGAGGAGTGCGGATAACCCTAAAACTGCTGGGGTTTCTTTTTCAACAGCCTCCGCGAACCTTTCAGCCGACACGTCCACACCGAGGTCGACAACCTCAAACCCAGCGGCTTGAAGCATCATTATGACAATGTTCTTACCAATGTCGTGGACGTCGCCCTTCACGGTTCCCATCACCACCTTTAACCCTACGGCGTCACGTCCCCTCCAATGCGGCTTTAATGTGTTCACCACCTCCGTTGCCAGCAAACCCGCCATCAACAGCTCCGAGAGGAAAGCTTCTCCACGCTCATATCTCCCACCCACCTCCTCCAACGCTTCGACCATTGCGTCTAGCACTTCCCTCGGATCGGCGCCTAAACTCAAAGCCTTCTCCACTTCCCGCTTCACAGCATCCGGCTCAGCCATACCCAATATCAACGTTTTTAAGCCATCCTCTGGAGAATTCAAGTTAACCAACAACCCAAGCAACGACTCAGTTCAAACAACTAACTCATCAACCCATAAGAAGCTTATTGTTTCCACCGCCTTAAAACATGTATAACCTGAAAGATGAGGGTAATGACGTTTCCTTTTTTAAGCTGCGAAGAATCAAGAACCAATATGCCGATACAATTTCCCATACGGCTTTAAAAAGCATCAAAGCCTCGAACTGATGTAAAGGGTTAACCGACAAGGAGTGGTGGAACCCTCGACGTTGAAACGGGCGGAGGGAAATGCCTTTAGAAATGCCTTTAGATTTGAGGAAAACCCTGTATATGGAGGTCCTTTCCAAGATACGTATCCTATAAAGGATGTTACTCCTCTCGGTGGCGGTGGGGTTCATGCGGCATGTAGAGGAATCGGATGGCGTTTAACCTTATGGGGCAATGCTCGCAGAACTTCGGTTGATCCTCGACGCGAATGAGCCTACCAATCTGATCTAAAACCTTGCAGTCGAAGACCCGGTGCGAGATATCTTGCAATCCATAAAGGCAGTCGGCCATTTTTTTAACCCGCCTGCTATTCCCAAAGCACCGTATTTTAACCTTATGGGTGAATATGCGGCATGTTTAAACAGCTTTCTCAAACGTTTTTAATCCATTCACCGTCAAACCCCTGAAGGATCTAGCTTTTCCCGTAGTGTTAAAAAAATGAGCGTGTTTAAACAACTGTTTTAAAGCTAAAGAGATGTAGAAGGATTTTGATTGCTATTTTAATGGCTTAATATGGATGGCTTACCTTTTTCATCTCTTAACCATTCAATTCCGACATGGTGCGGGTTCGGGGTAGGCTTTGATTATATGTTTTAGAGGGTTCGGAGAAGGCGTTGATCTTGCCTCGTATGCGCAAAACACTTGCGGTTCGAACATGCTTATTTGTTGTTGGGCTTAAAGATCGATAGGAGGGGAAAGTGGGTGGTCGTGTGGCGAAAATCATCCATTTTATGGCTATTTCACCGATCACTCAACCAATATGTTCCATTTGAACGTGTAAGAAGGGCGTTGAGCAGGTATTGGTTGGCCGTCGAAGTTGCTTTAAGCTTTAAACCATTTAAATATTAGGTAGTCAATTTTGCCTCTACCATTCTTCGGGCAGGCTATGATGAATTGTTTTCTCACAGTTGTGGCCAGCCGGCCAGCCCTTACGATTTCAAAGGGCCCCATGGAGTCCTTCTTAGATTTAACGGAGATGATGAATGGCGCGTGATCTATGCCAGGTCCCCTTTCATATACGGCGAAGTCGGATCCAAACTTAATTCCCGGGGTTACGACGTATCCTTTATCTCGCAGATCCTTATAGATCATGTAGGATTTCTCAAAGTTATTATACAGCTTCGCCGCTTTCTCGAGCAACGTTTTCTTCTTCACCAATTTACCATCCTTCTGGGACCGTATTTCCAATAACCCCTTTTCTTGGAGGTATATGGCTTCCATTATATCTAGGGTTAAAGGCGCTTGGAACTCTTGACCAGGCTTCGGCTTCGGAATTCCAACAGGCTTTCCGTAAAAGCCCAGCCGGTAGAGGCGGTTAGCCTCGTTAATATCCCATACTATGATCCTGCTTCCAACTAGATTGCCTATGGTTTTCAAGTCGATCAACCATATATGGCTATTAGCCTAATTAAGTCGATGACGTTCATTCCTATGTCTGAAATCATCTCGACATGGTTCAGGATTTCTCTCATCAACAACATGGCTGGAATGGGTAAATTCGACTTTAAAATCTTCAAGTCCAAGCTTCTGTTCTTTTCATCCAAGCTCTTCTCCATTTGCTCCACGTTTTTAGAGAGCTCTAACGCCTTCTCCGGGTTAAAGCCCAAGGAAAGCATGGTTTCCCTTACTTTGATGATTTGCTCCAGCACCATGGTCATAAACTCAACCAACTCCGCCATGTATTTCCCATCCACTTTCCATTTCTCCTTCTCCAAGTCCATTAAACGGTAGGCTACAGCCTCAGCGTAATCGGAGATTTTTTCAACCTCAAAAATCAGCCGTAGAAAGCTCTCCCTGCTTATCAGAAGGGATCCAACGGAGGCGATTTCCTCCAACAGCCTAGACTTCGCTTGTTTGGATTCGGATATGAGCTTACCCATCTCCAAGCTGTGTTTGTCCGCTTCCTCACCGTTCCGATTGGACACGCTTTCCATCAGTAAGGTGAGCTCCCTAACGATATCCACTACTATCCTAGCGTGATCCTGACACATGTTAAGCATCCTACGCCTTACAGCCGCTTCAGTTTCTAGGGGATATGTCACATCGCACACCAATCATCAATGTTATCATGGTAGAAAATGCTCGAATTGAAATAAAAGATTTGTCTTCGCTCCAGGCTTCAACAACGCTGAGCCGGCCCTCTAAAAGTTTAAAAGGCTTAATTAGCGCGCTGAAGACAATTGGAGTGTGATGTTTAATGGAAGAGGAGAGGTCTCAGGTCACTGGAATACTCTATGAATGTTTAAACTGCGGCTCAAAGGTGAGCTTGGAAGAGCTTTCCATGACGCCTGAAATAAAATGCCCCTACTGCGGCTACCGGGTTTTGAAGAAGGCGAGGCCTCCGATCGTTAAACGCGTGAAAGCCAGGTAACGACGGTTAGACCGATGTGACCTATAACGCTTAGGTGTCATCCATGGACTTGTACGATAAGGTTTTGGAGCTTTCAAGGAGAAGGGGATTCTTCTGGCCCTCCTTTGAAATCTACGGTGGAGTAGGAGGTTTCATCGACCTTGGTCCGTTGGGCAGTAAGATGATGTGGAAGTTGAAGAATCATTGGAGGGATTTCTTCGTGAGGTTGGAAGGATTATTGGAGGTCATCACCCCTGTCATCACGCCCAGTAGGGTTTTTGAAGCGTCGGGACACGTGGAACATTTTCGAGACCCAATGGTGACCTGTTTAAGCTGCACCAAGAAGTTTAGGGCCGACCAACTCCTTGAAGAAGTGGTGGGGAAGGGGTTTGAAGGAAAACCCTTAGAAACCATAGACTCCTTCATAGAAGAGAGGGATGTAAGATGCCCCGAATGTGGGGGCAAGCTCTCTAAATCCGAGTTCTTCACCACTATGTTCAAGACAACGATAGGCCCCTACAGCGAGGAGGTAGGATATGGAAGGCCTGAAGCGGCTCAAGGCATGTTCCTAGACTTTAAACGTGTGTATGAAACGGCGAGGGAAAAGCTTCCCTTGGGCATAGCGCAAATCGGCAGGGCGATGAGAAACGAGATCTCCCCCAGGCAGGGACCTATAAGGCTCAGGGAGTTCACCATCATGGAGTTCGAATTTTTCTTGGATCCGGAAAATCCCCGATGTGAAAGGCTCTCCTCGATTGAAAAAATGGAAGTCACCTTGCTACCCAGCGTTGTGAGGGAGAAGGGCGGTGAGGAACCGGTTAAAATAGCCCTACGAAAAGCCGTTGAAGAAGGCTTCATCGCATCGGAGTGGCTCGCGTATTTTATGGGTAAATCCGTGAAGTTTCTGGAGCAATTGGGGATAAATCCTGAGGATCAACGCTTTGAGGAAAAACTTCCTAGCGAGAGGGCTCACTACTCCCTTCAAACCTTTGACCTTCAGGTTAAACTTGACAGGTGGGGATGGACTGAGGTGGCTGGGTTTGCCTACAGAGGAGACTACGACCTTAAGAGGCATGCTTTATACTCGAAGGCGGATATGGAGATTTTTAAAGCCTACGAAAAACCGGTGGAGAAGGTTACTAGAACTCTTCATCCAGTAGAGGGGGAGGTTGTAAGGTTGTTCGGAGAACAGGCTAGGCTCGTATTAGAGAAGCTTCGAAAAGTTGATCCCGAAGAGGCCCATAGGCAATTGAGCGAACAAGGGTTTATTAAGCTAGGGGAATTTACGATCCCAGCCTCATGCGTTGTGCAAGAAGAGAAGAAGATTAAGGAGACGGGCAAGAGGTTTATCCCCCATGTCGTTGAACCAAGCTTTGGAGCTGAAAGGCTTCTCTACGCCGTTTTGGAGAAAGCTTACTCGATTAAGGAGGGAAGAGTTGTACTCCGTATACCCAGTTTCCTATCACCCTACGACGCCGCCGTATTCCCTTTAGTCTCCAAAAACGGGATAGATGACTACGCTTACAAGCTGAGCCAACAACTCCTTCATCAGGGATTCGACGTTTTCTACGATGAGAAAGGCTCGATAGGCAGGAGATACGCGAGAGCGGATGAGGCTGGAATACCCGCCGCCATAACCGTCGACTACCAAACCATGCAGGATGACACGGTTACGGTTAGGGATCGAGATTCTTGGAGCCAAATCAGGGTTAACGTTAAACGGTTAGATAAGTATTTGATCGACCTACTGAACCGAAATAAGAGAATCGAGTAACGTTGCCCAGAAGAAGGCTGAGGTTGCTGGAAAAAGCGGCTCAAAACATCTTGGGTCTTGAAAACGCGAAACTCTTGATGAAAGGAGTAGACATCATAGGGGACATAGCCGTTGTAAAGTTCCCCGATGAGTTGAAAAGGTTTAACCGCGCTGTGGCGAGGGAGCTTTTAAAAGAAGCCCCGTATTTAAAGGTGGTTTTACAGCAATCTTCCCCGGTTTCCGGTAAATATAGGCTAAGGCGACTTAGCTGGTTGGCGGGAGAGAGAAGGAAAACCACCTTCCATAGAGAGTATGGTTGCCTGTACAAAGTAGACTTGGAAAAGACTTACTTTTCACCTCGGCTAAGCGCTGAAAGGCATAGAATAGCCTCCCAACTCCAGCTTGATGGGGAAAAGGGAGAAATCATCCTTAACATGTTCGCGGGCGTTGGATGCTTCTCCATACTCATCGCTAAAAGAAATAAAGCGTGTAAAATCTACTCGATCGACCTCAATAAACACGCTGTTGAGCTAATGGTTTATAACGCGTATTTGAACAAGGTGAGGAGGCAAGTGACCCCGATCCTAGGCGAGGCACGCCAAGTATCTTTCAACCTATTTCAACGAAAGGTTGATAGGGTTTTAATGCCATTGCCCGAAAAGGCGAAGGAATATTTACACTGCGCTGCGGCAGCGGTCAAGCCGGAGGGAGGCATCATACACTATCAAACCTTCATACACACTGTCAAAAACATCGACCCAACAATGGCCGCTGAATGGGAGGTAAGAAATGAGTTAAAAAACATCCCCCATGAAATCCTGTTCTCAAAAGTAATAAGGGAAGTGGGGCCGAGATGGTTTCATGTAGCTGTAGACGTTAGAATGATGAGGGTTAAATCAGTCGTTTAAAACTTACCGGCAAGTTACCTTACAATTAATTATTGATTAATTGAGGGAAAAATTCCTTTTTGGGTTGAAGTTATTTTGATTTTGAAACGGTCCTTCTACGGTGATTTAACTCGTCGATGATTTCGGCTACGAGATCTTTTAAGGCTGAATCTTTGATAAGCTCCGGTAAATGGTTTTTCTCTTCCCAAAACTCCTGAACCTTACTCGTTGAGAAACCTGATTCCTCATATTCAAGGGCCTGTATTAAAGTTTCAAGCTTATCCGAAACCTTAACAACCTGGGCTTCAACGCTATTCCCTTCGCGATAATCCTTTAGAAGGCTTAAATATCGATCCCTTAAATTGGGCTCAAGCTGTTTCAGCGCAAATTCTTCAATCGCCTTCTCAGCATTCTTCTTCAAGCCCTCACCGATTAGCTCTGAGACCCTTCTATCAATGTCCAAGAGCATGGCTTCTGAGATGTCGTGGAGCAGACTCATTTCAACGACCTTATACCCATCCAGCCTAACACCTCTAATGTTTAATGCGTCGGCGAGGCTCATCGCGATGAAGCTTGTTCTCGCTACATGATCGGCCACCGACTCCACCGAACATCTGCCCAATCCTCTTAGAAGCCAACCCGTGCGGGGCACGTTCTTTAACTTACCGAACTCCAACCATGCGTTTATCAGTGTTCACCGCCTCCTAGAATATTGTTCAGAGGATTCTGAGGAAGATGACTGCCCATACAGGTATGGTGATGAGAAACCATATTCTTCGATCCCAGTTAAAGATTTTCTGTCCATCCATCATCCCTAAGGGCAATAAGTTAAACGCCGCCAACCAGAGATTGACGTTAAAACCCATCTCACCTATCTCGGAGAGAAGCGTTATATGGGTGAGGGATAATGTGAGAAACATTAATGCCATCGCCAGGTTCGCTAGGGGCCCCGCAAGGGATATAATTCCATACACCTTCTTGGTGGCCATGTAAGATGTTTTCGGCGATATGTAAACTGCACCTGGGGCGGCGAATACTACGGAGCCCCGGGACAGGATGGCGAAAGCTAAGGCCATCAGCAACCCTAAAGGCCAAAGTTTAAACTCAGCGTGGCATCCAAGCTTTTTCCCATAATACCTGTGGGATAACTCGTGGGCTATGAAGCCTAAACCAACCGTTAACAAGGAAGCAGAAAACGCTTCGATGAATATCCAAACCTTATAAATGCCCATTAACGGATCCGTGATAAATCGAGTTAAATTTGAAGCCCCATTAATGGAAAAGCAAAACCCTAAAACCAACCAAGCTATGATTAAGTCTCTAAGCTCTCTTGAAAGCCGAAGCCCAGGGATGATCGACAGCCTATTCAAACCTACTTCTCGATGGATAATAGCCTCCCTCGCCTGCGCGTAAATAAGGCTTTCACATCCATGGCTCTCCGGTAGCCTGTGATCGACGCAAAGCATTTTCCCACATTGCCTGCATTTGAAGGGCAGGGTAATTTCAACTCCACAATACTCGCATCTAGCCATACGGAAACACGTAAACTATTCTTCAAGCTTAAAATATTTAAAGAGGTAAGGGACCTTTCAATTAATTTCGACCTAAAATTAACCGATCATCCTGAAACAGCTACCTAAGAATTGACTGCATTTCAGCTGAAGCCAGCTGAAAACCATTATTCTACTCCAATCTACAAAAGGAATTTTAAGGAGACCCCTGTCGCGCATCTGATCTATTCAAAGAGGGAAGTCGGCGCATAGACTTTTCGTTTTAACTTACCCTAGACCCTTAAAGTGTTAAATCCAAATTTAATAGGGGAAGCGGTGAGTTTACGGTTTTTAAAAGTGAGTTTCCCTATTATTTCGGTCTTTCACAGGATACTTTCCGTAAGCCCTACCGGCTTTCATAAAAGTTTTGAGGTTTTCGTTTAAGAATCCAGGCATTATCAGGCAACCTGAGCTGAGGATGTATCCACCTCCCTCAGCGGCGTTGGCGACGCATTCTCGAGTTTTAACTTCCACCTCCTTCATGGATGCTCGATGTAAAACCCATGACGGATCAACGTTTCCCATCAAGCATACTTCGCTTTCAAAGAAGCTTTTAGCGGAGCGCAAGCTGACCACATGGTCGACCTCGAATATGTCCGGCTTCAACTCCTTAACATATTGCCATATTCGCGAGCTGTTTCCACATATATGTAGGGATGTTATGGCACCCTGTTTTTTCCAAGCGTGGAAGACCCGCTTTAACATCGGAATGGCCCATTTTGAGAAATTCTGGGGAGAAATCACTTCGGGGCCTGCGAAGGAGTCTCCTAAATGAAGCATGTGGGCGCCGGATTTAATTAAGGATTCGCCCAGCTCAACCATGTATTCAGCCGCGAATTTGATTAACTTCTCCGCGAGCTCTTGGTTGATGTAGATATCCATGAGGAAGCGTTCTAAACCTCTGATCTCAGCGGCCAATGAGAAAGGACCTTGCCCCCCAGAGTAGATCGCGACCTTTTTTCCATACTTTTTACTCGCTAATTCAACGGCTTTTAACAGAATTGGAAGCCTGCCGTCGCGTTGAACATCGGGTATGGAAAGCGCGTCCACGTCCTCTAAGCTCTTTATAGGAGACTCCTTAGGATGGGGAACGCCATCTTCGGGAAACTCAAGGCTTAGACCTGCTGCTTGGGCGAAGAGGTATACGTCGGCGTAAGCGATTATACCATCGTAACCAAACCTTTCATACCCCAGCTTACGGCTTTGAAAAGTTTTTTGGCATCGTAGCAGAACTCGCGTACAGTATAGCCTACATGCCTTGCGAGAGCGTATGTGATGAGCGGTATGATGGGAACTGTGTCGGCCTCTTCATGGTTCACCGATGCCTCCACTCTTTCCAAGCCTGAAAGCTCATTTCCAGGCAATATCGCTCCATCTCCTGTAAAGCTGGTGTTCTATGCCCATTAAATCTAAGATTTTCCCTACTATGAAGTTAACCAGTTCGTTAATCGTTTCAGGTTTGTGATAGAAGGCGGGCATGGCTGGGAGGATGATGGCCCCAGACTGGGCGGCGAATTCCATGGCCTTCAAGTGGCTGTAGGCAAGAGGCGTTTCCCTCGGAACTAAAATCAGCCTCCTTTTCTCTTTCAAAGTCACGTCGGCGGCTCTGAGAAGTAAATTCGAGGCGATTCCATAGGCTATGCAGGATAAGGTTTTCATGCTGCATGGAACGACCACCATTCCATTCGCTTCAAACGAACCGCTGGTCAATGGGGCTTCCAAATCCTCTTCGCCGTAAGTATAGCTCGCCAGCTTCTCCACATTGTTTCTCTCTAACCCCAACTCCCATTTCAAGATTTTTTCAGCGCGTTTAGTGATGATGAGGTGGGTTTCAACGCCTCCTTTTACGCTTAAAAATTCAAGAAGTTTAACACCGTAAATCGCCCCGCTGGCTCCCGATAACCCGATAATCCACTTCATAAAATTCAAAAAGGCGGCCCTGCATATAGGTTTTGAGGTCTAGAGGCGGGGCGGTCTACTTTAATGCTTGAACAATGGCGTTTCATCGAGTGTAAATCCCATAGGCCGGAGAGAAACTTAGCCGTCGAAGAGGCGGTGCTTCAAGCGGTTAGGAAGGGGTCATCGCCAAACACGATTTACTTCTATGTTAATCGGGCGTCGATAGTCTTGGGGCGGTTTCAATCCGCGGACTCGGAGGTTGAGCCCACCACATGTAGGAAATATGGAATAAAGGTTGTGAGGAGGATGACCGGGGGAGGAGCCGTTTACCATGATTGTGGAAACCTAAATTACTCCTTCATCATTAAGAGGCCTCACCGTTTACTCTCCCATGATTTGCGCAACATGGCACGCCGCCTCCAACAGCCCGTCGTTCAAGTGATCAATAAGCTAGGACTTATTGTCGATTTTGACGATCGAAACGGTTTAACCATCCGTGGGAGAAGACTCTCCGGTGTGGCTTCCGCGTTGAAAAAAGACGCTTTCCTTTTCCACGGAACATTACTCGTCAACGCCCAAGTAGGGGTTTTAACCCAAGCCCTTAAGCTTTATAGGAAAGAAGTGAAGTCGCCCCACAGAAGGGGGACGGTGAGCGTTGTTAAGCCGGTGACCACTTTGTCCCGTGAGCTGAGAAAGTCGATTTCTATGGGGAAGGTTAAACAAATGTTGAAGGAGGCCATCGTGGAATGCTTCAACATTAAACTTATGAATGGCTCGTTGACTCCTTTTGAGCTCACCCTTTCCGATAATTTGCTTAAAGAGAAGTATGGTCGACTAGAATGGAATCTCAAGATGTAAGTTGGCTACGCGAAAATCCAGGCATGTCGATTCCCGGACGTTGAATAAACAGATATGTGGCGTTGCGGTATTTTAAAGGCAACTGAGAAACGTAATTAGCCATAATCTTTAACCTTAGTGTTCGCCCATCCTCGTTTCCATAGCTAGGTTAAACCCGATTTCAAAGCGTTGATATTTAATGGCGATTTTCCAAGTATTTAATTTCACATAGTATATCCTAGGTAACTGGTTTTCTGCTTTTGGTATGGAAAGGAAATGGGCGGTATAGGTGGTGGAATGCCAATCGCTTTTGAAATCATTACGGCCTCAGCCATCATCGAATTTGAAAACGCTTGAATGATTTGAGGTGCGGGACCTTTACTCTTAAAATCGGATACTATGGTGTTGAGCTCTGCTTCATCGCCCTCCACCTCGCCCTTACCTTTCAACGTGATTTGAGCTATGGAGGGATTGTAGTTGACCGTGAAAACTACTGAAACCTCTATTTTCCCCCCTTTCAGTTCAAACTTTAAAACGTTAATGTTCACATTTATCTGAATTTGCGGCGGTATCGGCGTGTTGACCTCCCAAAGCCTCTCCCCTGAAACCTGAGTTAAGTAGACGTTCACTTTAAGCAAATCTCCACCACCCAAGAAAGGAGGGGTTAACGCGTATTTATTAGGCTCCACGTATTAAAGGTTGTCTTAAAGATGAAAGTCAGGGTTCTCTCCCTTAAATCGGCTTACTGGCGACCCGGTGCTCCATATCAACGCCTCATCCTGGACATGATTAAAAACCACGTGAAAGACGGAGATTTCGTAGTGATATCAGAAAAGGCGATCGCGACAGCTTTAGGAAACCTCGTCGACGAGTCCAAGTTGAAGGCTGGCATGCTAGCGTACATTTTAGCGCGAGTATGGATTCGGTTCGCGTGGGGCTACCTGTTGGGGGTAACGGCCAGAATGAGCCTTAAAAACATTCAGAGGTTGAGATGTTATCCATTGAGGGAGGGAGCCAGACATAAGCAGCTTTGCCTAATGACAGTTGGGTTCTTCCATTCTTTAAAGCATTGGTCAGAGGGGGGAATTGATGTCTCAAACCTTCCAGGCTCCATGGCTACGATCCCTTTGGCCGAAAGTGACATGGTCGCTAAAACCTTGAGGGATGAAGTTCAGCGAGCGTTAGGAAAACGTGTGGTGGTGATGATAGTGGACTCCGATAAAACCTTCACCTTCAGGAATATTCATCTCGCTTCAAGGCCTACAAGCGTGGAGGGCATTCTAAACGTAGGTCCCTTAGCTTTCATCCTAGGTAGGGCTTTAAAGCTACGGGCCCGGTCAACGCCGATAGCGGTTTCCGAGAAGGTTTCAGCGGAGTTAGCTCTTAACGTGGCCGCCTCCGCGAATAGGGCCCGAGGCTCGGGGTCGGGTCGAACTGTGTGGGATGCCTCTGCGAGATTTAACGTACCCGTCACGCAGTTAACTTGGGAAATGTTAGAGTCCGTTGAGCATCGACCCGTTACGTTGGTTAGGTTACGGTCTGACCCCGCTGAGAGTGGCTACGGCGATGGATGAACAAGTTAGGTCAGCGGTGGTTCCAGGATTTAATTCTTGGCCTCGACTCCTCAGCTTCTTATCGAGGTTCCAGAGAAGTTTCATACCGCTAGACGTGGATGCTCCCCCTTTCTCAAGGATTTTCCGGGCGTTTCGACTAACCTCGAGGGCAATGTTTAAACCAACCTTCCTAGCGATGTGTGTATCCGGGTTTTCGGATAGAATCTTCAAAAATGTGTTCACCGCGGCCACGTTTAAATCCTTATGCCGATTTAAGGATTCCATGTAATATGGGTATCCAACTTCAAAGGTAACTTTGAAACCGGTTACCCACTCCGATGCGATGGAATCGTATTTAGCCGATGCGTGGAAAATCTCGCTTAACGGGATTTTTTCTTCCCTGATCCTTCTTAGGGATGAGGGGTCGTATACGTCCAGTTCCTGAACCTTACCTAAGCCCCCTGGCCTAACCAGCTTGATGGCTTTAAACAGCCATATGGAGTCTTGAAAGTTGGCGTCTTCACATACCTTGACGACCTCTCTTCTCAACCTTTCTTCAATGCTGTTAAGCCCGCCATTCCTCAAAGCCCTTCCAGCCGCCACAGCCAACGGTGTGAGGAGCATTATTGTGCCTAGAGTTGTATTACCATCGCTTTGCCAATGTAGCATTCTTTCAGCGGCCTCGAAAACTAGTTTCCCAACCCTTCCCTTATATGTTGTCCGCCAACCGTAGTCGGCGGCCTTGAAGAAGGTTGAGTGGAGACCGGAAATGGTGCCTAGAAAATGCTCATATCGCATGTCCTCGTGGTCTCGGGTTCTATGAACGTTTCCAGGCTTCGGGTAGGCGCTTAACTCTAGTAGCATCGCCAGCTGCATCGAACTGGCCACGTAATCAGCCACTTCGAACGCTTTTCGGTTACTCGAGAACCTTGAGGAGTCCTTGGAAGCCATCAACGAGGACCTTCGCCCCCGTCTTCACGTTAATGACCGGGTCTAGGTTTAACCTATCAACAAGGGGAATTTTAGCCATGGCGCAGCCAACCACGGTTACAGGGTCAGCTTCCCTGTTAACGAGGGCTACTGGATGATTTCCAAACCGTTTAAGCGAGTATATAACGTAAGAGCCCACGGTGCTTCCCTTACCGTTCGGAAAGATGAGAACCTTCCCCTTGACGTTAGCGCCGTTGATGTCGAGGGTTTCATCAACTACTCTACCAGTGTTCGAGTCCACTCCTCCAAGAAAGGAGATGGGATTTGCGGATACTAGGGCTTCCCCCACCCCGACGCCGCCTACTATTGCCCGCCCCTTAAGGATTAAAGAACCCGAGTTAATCGCCTCCGCGAATTTAACTGAAAATATCCTCCAACGAGTTAAGCTTTACCTTTACGCCTGAAAGTAGAGGCGCGTAGTAGGAGGCTTTACAAGAATTCGTTTCTATAGAGTCAACTCCAATCTCGGTTAAAGGCGACACAACCATACATGTATCCTTGACGATTGTCCCCCCGATCTTTTGAATCTTCCTAACCAAACCCGTTTTTTCAGCCTTCAAAAACGTCTGGTAAGATGTAAAGCATAATAGCCTCCTCTCGCCTCTATGCCCAGCAGCTACTTTGCATATCTGCTTTAATTCGTTCAGGCTTAAATGCGGGCAGCCTAGGCAGATAGTGGACGCCTCCTGCTGAATGGAAAGCTCCTCGAAGGTTTTCCGCAAGGTGTGGTCGTCTACCTCCAGTTTTTCCAACTTCTTTAACTTCTTTTCGCCGATTTTTTTCGCCTCGTAGGATCCCTCCGCGTAAAACATGGATATGGAGCTTGAAGAGGCCATAGATGCGGCTAATGCTTTAAGAAGATCCTGTGTTAAACGAACTTTTCCAATGTAGGGTATGGCTTGGCCTAACTTCCTTCCAACAGCGTAGCCGAGGAGACTTACCTTTAAGTCGTTTTCAACCTTACATTTAACGGAAACCATATGGGTCGGCTCGCGGTTTTCAGCAATGTGCAACCCGTAATATGGAGTTTTACCGATGATCGCCGAGGCTAGGGCTGAGGGCCCCCCCTCCCTGTTGGTTCTCGCCCCTAGAATCGAGTTGGCGAAGGTTATGGCGGAGGACTCAGACCACGCTACATGCTCACCTGGCCGGGGTCGGTTACCTATTAAGTAAGGTGTACAGGAATACGACCTTGAAACTCCCATGGCTCGAAAACAATCTACGATTTCCAGCTGCTTTTTCGCAAATTCACGTGGAAAACCGATCTTCTCCCAGTCCTCTAGGTCGATGCCGCATGGGTTGACGGTTGTTTTAACGGTGAATGAAGCCCCCTCCTCTACCATTTGCCTTAAGAACTCCAAACCCATGTCCCCGATGGTCTTGTAGGAGACGCCTGAAACATGGCAGCTTTTCACGGGAATAAGCCTTTTCGCTCCGTAGATTTCTCCGAGGGCGCAGAGGAGACGCATGGCCGTCGCCCTCGCCTCACCGTATTCTCCATCAAGCGTTTTCTCCTCATGCTTCGTCAAGTACAGGTTTCTTCACCTATCTTTAAAGGGGATTTTCGCCCTTTCAAACTTCTCCCTAGGCTTTTTAACAGACGCGGTGGCGTCAAGACCCATCTTAGAGGTCAACAAGTTTATTTGGTCGCTGGAGGGATCTAGCGATGATCCTCTAGCATGCTCAATGACGACGAGGCCTCGGTTTGCTTGAAACCTCGTCGCCAAAGCCCACTCAACCTCCCTATCTGAGTACACGTCTATGTCCGAATCCACTACGATCACGTGTTTTAATGATGGATGCGCTGAAAAAGCCGCTAGGATGGCGTTTTTACCATCTCCTTCACTTTGCTTCTCGATGGACACCCGCGCGTGAAGCCATCCGCAGCCTCCGGGAGTTAAGTAAACTTGGTGAACGTTAGGAACGACGCTTCTCACCCTCTCATAAATCATTGCCTCATATGGCAAGCCCATGAGGAGAATGTGCTCGGAGCCGGAGGGGAGTAAAGCCTGGTAGATGAAACCCCTTCTACAGTTCATCTCCTCTATCTCTAAAACAGGCTGTTTCCTGCGAACATCATATGTTCCGGTGAGGTCTACGAAGGGGCCTTCATCAACAAGTTTGCTCAAGAGAATTTTACCCTCAAGGACGATTTCAGCCTCCGTGGGTACAGGAATGCCGTAACGCCTAGTTAACGATAGCTTTACTCCATTCTTCGAAAGAGTATTAGCGACCTTGAATTCGCTTACGTTATACGGGGCAGGTGAGGCTGCGGCCAGGAGGATGGATGGATGCAATCCAATGGCCACGGCCACTGGGAGTTCAAGAACCCCCCTTTTCCTCGCCTCCTCACAAATTTTGAATAAATGTCTCGGCACTATCCTAATCGCAAGATGCCTTCTATCCAACACCATCATACGGTGGAAGGACACGTTTTCCTCACCTTCAGGTGTTTTAGCCACCACAATGCCAGCCGTAATGTACTTACCTCCATCCTTTTCGAAATGTCTAAGAACCGGGATCTGGTTTAGGTTAGGTTTAGAGATCACCCTATCCTCGTCCATCCAGTCCACGATCCTCGGTGAAGTGGGATTGTTTAAAGCGTATAGAATTCTTTGATGAAGGCTCTTCTCAGAGACTTCGATGGAGGCCGCTACTCTTCCCTTCGAAGTTAAAATTCCCCCTACAACAGGGTTTTGAAACCCTTTAACCGGTTTAAACAAAACTGCTGGACCACCGTCAAACTTCCTTAGATAATACGCGATTTCAAACTCTGTTGAAGCGTTTTCAACCGTCTTCAGGTTTCCCTCCATTTCAAGTTTAGATAGAAAATTCCTTAACGAGTCCATAGGAGAGTCCTCTAATGATGCTCTGCGATGGTTAAATAAAAGCCTAAACAACTCTATTAAACTTAGGGATCTCCTCTAAAAGGGTTGAAGGCCAGTAATCTCCAGTAGAGGGATGCGAGTAAAAATGGAGGGTTTGGCCTCGGATGTGATCTTCAAGAAGGTCGCGGTTGGCGGGACATTCGATATGCTTCATAAAGGACATAGAAAACTGCTCGAGGTGGCTTTTACAGTGGGCTCTCATGTGCTCATCGGGCTGACTAGCGATTCCTTCGTGAAAAAACTTCGTAAACCCCATAGGGTGGGGTCATATAGAGTCCGCCTCAAAGAGCTTTTGAAGTTCCTGAAAGATCAAAAATGGCTTGACAGGGCTGAGATCATACCTATAGAGGATCGCTTCGGAGTCGCAGCCTCCGATCCAGAGCTGGAGGCGATTGTCGTAAGCGTGGAGAAGCGGGATGTCACGGAGGAAATAAACGCTCGTCGGTTAAAGCTTGGGCTCAAACCGTTAAATGTTCTATGCGTGGACATGGTGATGGCGTTGGATGGCCGGCCCATTTCGACAACCAGGATACGACGGGGTTTTATAAATAGGGAGGGTAGGTTGATTAAACGTTTAAAAGATGACTAGAAGGGTTTCGCTGGTTTGAACCCCTGGCATTGACCTGATTTTGTCCGTGACTAGGTTCCTCAATTCCTCAACGCTCTCAGCTTCAGCGACGGCGATGATATCCCATCGACCGAAAACACCATAGACCTCGGTGATCCCCTTACACTTCAGGAGCTTTTCTTTGGTCTGCTTAAACCAATCCAAATGCTCTCCCGTACCCCCTACGAACGTCATAAGGATGAAGGCTTTAATCAATGAACCCACCATCCCATTCTAAATCATTCATAATAACCCTTATAAATTCTTCGAACATCCGAGGGCACCGGGCTCAATTTTAAGGCTCCCATAATTTATTTTTGAGGATAGCTTGCAAATAACGCAGAATACGCCTGCTCAACCCTACAACTTTAAGCGACATGTTGATTGGAGGGTTGTTGGCAAAATTTCGCCAAATTGTAAGGAAATTAATCTTGGGAACCCAATTGCGTTTTTAAATTTTTGAACAGAAAACGATGTAAATTGAATATTCATCACCTCTTTTTAAAGCTAAGCGAAGGTCGCAACCTAGGTCATCCCATATCTCTTAAAGGAGTTGGAACTCCAATGGCAGCGAGCCAAGATGTGGCTAACAAGTGATGGATCCTAGAATTTTTCGGAGGGTTAGTTTATCCGGAGAGGATTCAATCTTGACCTACAAAACCTTTTAAACCGCATGTCTTCTCAGGTTTGATTTAAGGGGGTAATGGGGGTCTCTCCCTGTTTGGATGCCGGTTAACTTCCATCGAAGAAGCAATTAAGGTTTATAGGTTTCTTGAAGGTGGTGGATTTTGCTGGTTGTTCAATCATCATCGAAAAGCGTGGAAAATGTAGGTTTTGATCCTTCGCCTCGAAAGGTCCCAGAGGACTTTTGAATAACGTTTATGTTCATCTGGCCCAGTGAAAGTTAGCTTAGGGTTTCATATGGGTGTGAAAGCGATCTCCTTTGACTTGGACGGCACATTAGTTGATTACAGCTTCATCGACTCGATCTGGTTCGATAAGATTCCGAGGCTTTACTCTGTTCAGCATCACGTCTCCTTTGAAGAGGCGAAAAAAATCGTTGTCGATGAATACGATAAGGTGGGTGAGGATAAATTGGAGTGGTACGACCTCAAATACTGGCTTAGAAGGTTTAAACTTGACTACGATGCTGGGAGGCTTTTAGCTGAAAATAAAGGTAAAGTCAAGGTATACCGTGACACTAGGGAGACCTTAATGAAGTTTTATGGAAAGTATATTTTGGCCGTAACCTCTAATTCCCCCATCGAGTTTATAGAGGTCGAATTAAAGCAAGCTAAGCTTAAGGACTTCTTTCAACATGTTTTTTCATCCACTTCCCATTTCCACCAAGTAAAAAAGACGCCTGAATGCTATGTGAAGGTGTGTCACGTGATGGGGGTACGTCCCATCGAGTTAGTGCACGTGGGAGATAACCGCCGATTCGATTACGAGGTGCCATCGAGCATCGGAATTAAAGCCATATATTTGGACAGGAAGCAAACAAGTCAGGGGGATACCGTCGTCCATAACCTTAAACAGCTGGGCGAAGTCCTCCGCAGAGTAGACTGTTAAATTCGCAAGATTCAACCTAGAGGCTAACTGAGGTTATGTATGGATTTCGACGAGATCCTTATCGAGCAATTCATGGTTCAACCCCACTTTTTCACCTGGATATTTGCTTGAAGGCCCCCATATCTTCGCGTACTTGAATTTTTTCAACACCTCCGAATGGATGAAGCCGGCTAAATCCGATATTTTAGATCCCTTCTTCAAAGTGAAGGGGGGACCTATAGGGGCCTTTTCACCCGGCTCCCGTGTGTAAACCCGGATGATTGAAAGCTGCTTGAAGATGGCTGCACGCACCTTTTCCAGACCATTATTTCTTTCATCTGAGATTTCCATCCAAGGCACGTTTAGAGCGATTCTTTCAAAGGTTGAAGCGTGCAACATCCCATTTAGACGAGGTTTATTCACGAGAATTAAAGCGGGTTTATAGGACTTTCCCCATCTTAACGTGAATTCCATTATCTCATCGAAACTTACCTCCCCATTTATGATCATCTTAACGTTTTTCAAACCGTTTTGAAAGAGAAACCTCCTAACCTCTTGGATCGTACAGTTCAACAGTTTTCCAACGAGCTGGATTACAGGTCCATTATTCAAGTTATAATCAACCCTTAATTCTATGTTCTGAGGCGGTTTCACAATCGTTATATCAACCTCGTTCAACTTGCTTAGAACGACTTTTAACTGGTGTTCAATATTCTGAGCACCGTCTACCACGACCACTAAACCGTCTACCTGCCTTAACATATCCAAGCCTTCACGATACTTGTCCGAGAAGATGTGGGAAGGCAACTCGACGAGCTGTATTTGTACGTCTTCATAGGACATCATCCCCACGGTTGAAACCCCCGAGTAGCCTCCTGTTTTTAACCGCGCGTTCGTTAGCTTCTCCATTAAGCTGGTTTTCCCCACTCCGGGTAAACCTAGCAGTGCAACTTGAGCCGCACCCGATTTCTCCGGAAATTCCCTTTTCCCCTTTTGACTTCGACGCTTTTTCCGCTCTAGCTGATCCGACAACCCGGATATCTTTCGTTTTACCTGCATTCGAAGTTTTTCGTTTCCTTTATGCTTCGGGATCGCTGAGAGGAAGTCCTTTAAGGCCTCCAGCTTCTCCTCAGGGGTTTTGGCCGAAATAACCTTACTCCATTTCCCCTTGGCTTCTTGAGGAAGGTTTGTAGGCATGGACTTGGCGTTACCTTATAGCACCGTGGAAGTATTAAAATTTTTAAGCATTAAGGCAGGTAAAATGTGGTTTAACGTGAATGGATGAAGATTCCAGGCGGTTTGAAGTGATTAACGCAAAAGTGGGGATAATAGGTTCAGGGAAGATTGGTGAGGCTTTGATTAAGGGCCTTATCTCTTCGAAGAAGTTGTCTAGGAAATGCCTTTGCGCCAGCGACGTAAGAGAGGAAAGGAGGAAATATATCTCCAAGAAATATCTTATCGAATGCCTTCACAGTAATCTAGAGTTAGTTGATAAAAGCGAAGTGGTTATACTAGCCGTTAAGCCCAACGATGTGAAGAAAGTGTTACATGGGATTAGGGAGAAGCTAACAGATAAACATCTGCTGATTTCCATCGCGGCGGGGGTTACCATCGACTTTCTCCTGAAGACTCTAGGTAAGCCCATCCCCATTGTTCGCGGAATGCCCAACCTCCCCGTGCTCGTCCGAGAAGGAATGACGGTGCTGGCTTCCCAGAACGGAACTGAGGAGCATTTAGCCATGGCACGCGAAATCTTCGAGTCTGTTGGCAAAGTCGTCTTCATGGAGGAAAAGTATATGGACGCGGTTACGGGTCTGAGTGGTAGCGGACCCGCATACATATTCATGGTTATAGAAGCTTTGGTGGAGGCGGGCGTTAAAGTGGGGATTCCCAGGGAAACGTCAACCTTACTGGCGGCACAAACCACGTTAGGAGCTGCTAAGATGATTCTGGAAACTGAAGAGCACCCCGCGTTGCTCAGAGAAATGGTAACGACTCCAGGCGGCGTTACGATAGATGGAATCATCCAACTGGAGGAGGGAAAGCTTCGAACATCCATTATCAACGCTGTGGTAAAGGCTACGGAGAGATCACGGGAGTTGGTCTTAAACGATTAACCATTTAAATCTGAGGCTTCAAGGCTTCACGTTAAAACTGCTTATAAGTGTTGTCTCGAAGAATACGTCTCCTTCCACCACGTCTCTCTCACTATTTTGAACCCGCGTTCAAAACGACTTTCTTCGCCGCGAGGTAGTTTTCCCAGTAGTCGGCTATGTCCCTCAAACGTCTGCTGAATTGAACGCTAAGGTATGTTGGGTCGTTTCTATACTTTTTTTCCAAGAGGCCGCTTCTCAACATGGCTTTATAAGTGTCGCTAAGGGTCTGAGATGAAACCTTTAGCTTCCCTGATACAATCCTTCTTAGATCTCTAAGGTATAAGGGTCTGTTAGATTCTATAAACGCGTCGATGATCGCTTTCGCGACTCCCTGTTTTTTCACGCTGTGGGGAAAAATTACTTGACAAAAAGTATCTAGGTCAACGATTTTCTTCGAAGTTAGCCTTCTATCTATTTTTGGGAAAACCCAAACCCAACGCCTCTGTCGCTCCCGATAATACTCTTCTCTGGGTATGCGACCGACCTTTTTCGACATTTCCATTTAACTCCTCCGTTCGCCCTTCATTTGAAGGTATTTTCTGTAAAGCTCATCAACACTTTTCCTGCTCACCCAGCCTTTATGGGGCCTGAAGCCTCCTCGGAAGCTTTTCGGTATGTGAAGGAGCTCATGGATTAGAACTCGCTCCCTCTCTAATTCACTTAACGAATCGAATCTTTCCCCTATCACTTCTATAATGTAGTATGCCGGCTTTCCTAGGGCCTTCTGCCAGACCCTGGGGAGGCCGTGAACTCGAGCTAAAACCCTCTTGGAATTGGAGCCGACGCTCCTAAAACAGATCACCTTTGACTTGTCGATGTACGATAACCCTAGGTTATCGATCATGTCATAGATCTTCTCCTGAACGTCGTACGCCAACTCGTATTTGACAACCATTCATCCTCCACCTTATGAAAACACCTAACCCTTGAAACCCTAGTTAAAGCTGTGACTTATAGGTATTAAAGCCGCTCTCAAGCATTGGTGTAAACAATAAGAAAATTCTTGGCTTTAATTTAGGCGCAATGATTATTCCTTAACAAAACAATGGTTAATGTGACTACGACCTTTCCCTACCCTTCCTTTATAATTCCGAGAAGCCTCTGGCTCGGTTCACGCCCCATGCTCGAGTAAAAGAAGTTTTTTCTTTTACTCTGAAAGAGTGAGCCCTAACTCTTTCAGAAGTTATAGTTTCAAGGGCATTTCACATCACTTGCGTTACGCCTCAAAGTTCTACGCGATGTTACTCCCTGCTCATTTTCCCGAATCGAAGCGCGATGAAAGCGACCGCTGTAACGAACACGGCCGAGATGTATAGGCCCACTCCGCATGCCATACCTATCGCCGCCGTTACGAACAGGGACGCGGCTGTGGTGATACCTATTACTCGATCTCGGCTTTGAATGATTGTTCCCCCTCCAATAAAGCCTATACCAGCCACCACGTAGGCGGCCACTCTGGCGGGATCTGAGCCTGGGAATCCATATAATGATAAGATGGTGAACAATGTGGATCCTAGGGCCACGAGGATGTGAGTTCTTAGACCCGCTGGCTTTCTGAGCACTTCTCTTTCTAGGCCGATGAGGCCTCCTAGAGTTAGGGATAGTGAGAGCCTCGCGATGGTTTCTAGCTCCGAGATCATGACTGTAAAAATCCCCGATCGTAGATTTAAAGTGATCATTTTCCGCCCACTTGTAAAGCAGGCTTTCCATGATGAGTTTTCTTCGCGTTAGAAAACCATTCAATGAACAAAATTTTAATAACATTGAATGAGTTGAATTGATATCTCGCAGGCTTTAAGGGGAGAGGAGCTTGAATGCGTACGCTTTACCTGGTTCCAAGGATGTACACGGTTGAGGAGGTTCAACTTATCTTGTTTCAAGTCCCAGAGGACTATTCCAGCAAGCTGGAGGAGTTCTGGTCGTATGTTGAAGATAAACTTGCCGTTATTCGGGAGAGGGTTAACCACGTTTATAGAGATATGGTGACAAAGGGAGGTGTTGAGGGATTAGGGTACATTAAAGAGGTGGATGAAAACTGTTACAAGGTCATCGAGATGCTCGTTAACTCTGGAGCTCAGTTGGAGGCCACTGAGGACGCGACCCTGATTGCTGAGGCTGAGTCTTGGGTTAGCCTGATGAAAGCTACAGGTTTAAGGAGCGCGGTAATGGATTTGTTTAAGCAGAACTTAGAGGAGAGAAATCGGTTTATAGCGAAGGCTATATCCGAAACAGTTAAAGTTGATGAAACAGGCGTTTTGTTCATTGAGCCGACTAGGAGAGTAGAGTTACCGGAGGACTTTAAGGTCATTAAGGTATGCCCCTTTGAGCCCAGCGACTACATTAACAGCCTCATAGCTAAGAGCAAGGCCTAACTTTTCCTCATAGAGTTTATGTCACCGTGCTGGGATCCTGATTTACAAGAGGACATGGTCATGTTACGGCACGGGAACGAGAGTGAAGCGCTATTTTCGCATTTATCGTAAAAATTTTTGAACAAACTTTTTATAATCCTTAAATACATATTGTTAATTATGAGCGAAATGCTCTTCGACAAGTTAAATTTAAACATCCTGCGTAAAATATGCTCCGGTCAAGGTTTAGACGTTAACCTCCGATACCTCTCCAACGTTTTGAACAAGCATAGGGAAACGGTGAGGAGGAGAGTTTTAGAGCTACAGGAGGCGAAAATAATTGACAGACCCATATTCCCATTCATAGAGCTGTACAGGGAATACCCTATCTTCGTCACCGCGTACGCCGACTTACCCGACGATGAAATGGTGGTGAGGTGGGTAAAGGAGGATAAGCACATTTTCGGCGCCTTTAAAGTTAGGGAAGGAGACTATAACATGATGCTGTTTGAATTTCATAAAAGCCTCGACGATTACTTAAGGTGGAGGGATCACTTAACCATCGAGGGAAAAATCCCTGAAAGAGCGGGTAGGATTCCCTCCAGTGTCATATATGTTTCGAATCGACTGGTGATAAAGTATGAGCCCAACGCCGCCATCAAGTTAATCGAGCGAGAATTCCAAGAAAAGGGGAAGATAACCTTAAACAATCAGGTCATCGACGAAGTTTCCCTGAAAATTTTAGCGATGTTGGTTAACGGTAAAGGAATACGTGTGAACGAAAACCTCCTCGCCCGTGAGTTAGGAATCCACAGGGCCACGGTGAAGAAAAGGATAGGAAAGATGGTTGAAGCTGGCGTCGTATTGAATCCTCTATGCCGGTTTCCCGCCTTCTTCGTCCCACCTGACTTCCTCCTCGTTTATTCATTGTTGGAGGTGAAGGGTAAGAGAGAGGAGTTGGAGAAGAGGATCTTAAAGGATCCTCATGTAAGCCTGGCCTACAGGGTCAGCCAAGGACGATATAACCTCCTTTTATTTGAAACGCATAAAAGCATCGAAGAATATCTAAGTTGGGAGGATGAATACGTTAAAAAGTTTCCCGGATGCTTCGGCTCAATCAAAAACAATTATCTTTCACCAAAAATGACCATTTCAATCGATCAGCAAAAGGTTTCCCTTGGGGCCATCGAAAACAGGCTGAAAGCCATGAAGTAAACCTGGCTTAAATGTTTAAGGCTTAGCGATAACCGCCTTTAATCAAAAACGTAAACCTTATACTGCTTATAACTCCCGTTGAGGAGCTGACGTTAAGGCTGGACTTATGTGTACCTTGAAACAGTAAACTTAGGGCACGGCTCAATCCATGCTACAGTGCTTTCCTTTTTTAATCTACTTCGAGAATCGAAGGATATCCATCGCCTGCCTATAGCTTGTGTGG
>Ga0123519_10001944_pt1 | contig 35213 bp, 32 predicted proteins | sample YelNatPaOPRAMG02_FD_87396 | JGI IMG/M metagenome (GOLD analysis project Ga0123519, IMG submission 87396) | Hot spring microbial communities from Yellowstone National Park - Yellowstone National Park OP-RAMG-02 (version 2) | ecosystem: Environmental > Aquatic > Thermal springs > Hot (42-90C) ... | reverse complement strand
TACTAAACCAGCCTATATCTATCCTTCCGGGTCTAATGTATTAACCTACAACGATCCGGCGTGGCGGAATCTGGTACAGGACCCCCTCTTCCTGAACCCTGCAAGCGGCGATTTCCACCTCCAAACCTCCTCCCCTGCCCGGAATGCAGGTACGGATCTATCCGCGGAAATCCCTCCCTATGACCGCGACGGAAAAATCCGCACCGCTCCCTGGAGTATCGGAGCCTATGAAAAGGATTAACACTCTGAAGTCGTGTAGAAAAAGGGAAGACCGGTAAAATGGAAGCCAGGGGAATCAATCTATCCAAAGCAAGCACTCGGGAAATGAAAACATACGTCTGTGCCCAATGTCATAGTGAGTACTACTTTGAACCAGGAACGGATAGAGTAGTTCATCCCTGGGGCAAAGGGTTCGATGCTTCTTCGATGTATGAATACTATGAAACAAAACCAAAGGGATTTGAAAAAGATTTTATTCAACCTCAATCTCGTACCTTATTACTTAAGGCTCAACATCCCGATTTCGAAGAGTACAGCGCCGGGATCCACGCGGCAGCGAAAGTAAGCTGTGCGGATTGCCACATGCCGAAGCAGATTCTTGGAGGAAAACGGGTTACCTCGCATTCCATTGGGAGTCCTTTGCATACCGTCGAAGCTTCCTGCCTCTTCTGCCATAAAGGAAAAACAGAAGAATGGATGATTACCCGGGTTCGGTACATCCAGGATTCAGTAGCGGAACTGTCAATGAAGTGCATGGATGCCTTAGTCAAAGCACACGAAAATATTGCGGAAGCTGAGAAAAAGGGGGGGTCTCAGGAACTAATACAAAAGGCACGAGATCAACTGCGGAAAGCCCAGTGGCTCTGGGATTATACAGCCTCCGCCAACAGCATGGGTTTCCATGACGGAATAGGCTCCCTGCGTAACCTGGCCCGTGCGTTGGAATTGGCCCTGACGGTTCCGCACATGCTAAAAAATATTTGACAACTTCCCCTGTAACCCCTTATGATTAGTTTCATCAGGTGACAACAGAACTTTCCTAAATGGTTAAAAGGGTAGTTCTGTGTACCTGAAAATGTAAACGTTTGCAGTTTGCAAACGAATCACTACTAAAAGAGGAGGCTGTATGAAAAAGGCAGTCGGTATTCTCGTGCTGGTGCTGGTGGCAGGTTCCCTTCTGTTTGCCGGCGGCTCGAAGGAGACGGGGGCGGCGAAAAAGATCCGCCTGGGGGTAACCATCGAAGATTTCAACGATGTGTTCATGCGGTACCTGCTGGACCAACTGAAGGATGAGGCAACCAAGGTCGGAGCGGAAGTCATCGCGATGGACGGGAAACGGGATCCCAACGAACAGATCAAGCAGGTAGAGAACTTCATCACCCAGAAGGTGGATGCCATCCTGATCCATGTGATCGATCAGACGATCGCTCCCCGCATCACCAAACTCTGCAACGACGCGAAGATACCCCTGGTGTACGTGAACCGGAAACCCAACGATGACGCCCTCCAGGGTGCAAAGGTCGTGGCCGTGGCATCCCCCGAGGAGGTAGCAGGTAAGCTCCAGGCAGAGTTCGTGGCAAAGAAGCTCAATGGGAAAGGGAACGTCGCCATCCTGTTGGGTTCCTTAGGATCCGCTCCTCAGATCGGCCGGACCAAGGGAACAAAAGATGAGTTGGCCAAGTACCCCGGAATCAAGGTAATCCGGGAGCAGACAGCCAACTTCCAGAGGCCAGAAGCGGTAGCGGTAGTGGAGAACTGGCTGGCCAGCGGGGACAAGATCGATGCCATCATTGCCAACAACGATGAAATGGCTATCGGCGCAGTCCTTGTTCTGGAAGAGAAGAAAATGAAGGACAAAGTCGTGGTAACCGGCGTGGACGCTACCTCGGATGCTCTCAAGTTCATCGAGGAAGGCCGGCTGGACATGACGGTATTCCAGAACGGGGGAGCCCAGGGACGGGGAGGCGTACAGGCGGCTTTGAAACTGATCAAGGGCGAGCAGGTACCGAAGTTCGTGGAAATCCCCTTTGAACCGGTTACGAAAGAGAACTATACGAAGTACAAGAAGTGATCTTTGCCTACAAGAGAGGGGCCTTCGAGATGCAGGCCCCTCACTCTTTCTGGGTCGATAGGATTTACCGATAGGAACCTATTACGCCGAAAAGGGGGTAAGGGTGAGTCAGTACGTACTCGAGATGATCGGTATTCACAAGCACTTTCCCGGCGTTCACGCATTGAAAGGAGTGGATCTCCGCGTGAAGCCTGCCACCGTTCATGGCATCATGGGAGAAAACGGGGCTGGGAAGTCCACTCTCATGAAGGTGGCCATCGGGCTATATAAAGCGGATGCAGGGACAATCCGGTTCAAGGGAGAGGAAGTTTCCTTCAACTCGATCCACGAAGCCTTGGAACGGGGGATTTCCATGATCCATCAGGAGTTGAGTCCCCTACCCTACATGACGGTAGCCCAAAATATCTTCCTGGGCCGGGAGATCTTGAACCGTTGGGGATTGATCGACCATAAAGCGATAGATCGGGAAGCAGCGAAGATTCTCGATGAACTGAAAATCAATATCCCTCCCACCCGAATCATGGGAGAACTAAGCGTTGCACAGATGCAGTTGGTGGAGATCGCCGAAGCGGTGTCTCGAAACGCGGAGCTCGTGATCATGGATGAACCCACCTCGGCACTCACCGAGAAAGAGGTGGAGCATCTGTTCGAAATCATCCGAAACTTAAAGGCCCGGGGAGTGGCTGTAGTGTATATCAGCCACAAGATGGACGAAATCTTCAAGATAACCGATGAGGTAAGCGTGTATCGGGATGGGGAATTGATCGATTGCCGAAAAACTTCCGAGTTGAACCGTGAAACCCTCATCAAGATGATGGTGGGTCGTTCCATCGATCAATTCTTCCAGAAGAGCAAGGCTTCCATCGGCGAACCTGTCCTGGAAGTCGAGGGACTGAGCCGTCGGGGAGTATTTCATGATATAAGTTTTACCCTGCGGCGGGGGGAGATTCTCGGATTCGCAGGACTGGTGGGTGCCGGGCGCACGGAGGTGATGGAAACCCTCTTCGGTATCTTTCCCAAAGAGAAAGGAACGATCCGTATCAAGGGAAAAGAGGTAGACATCCGGACTCCCTACGATGCAATTCGAAACGGGATGGCTTTCCTAACGGAGGACCGAAAGCGGAGCGGTCTCTACCTGAACCTATCAGTGCGGGACAATATCGCCATCGCCAGTTTGAAGGAGCATTTGAAGGGCTTCCTGATCAATCATTCCAGGATACGCTCCATCTGCGAGCAGGCGGTTGCCACCCTCAGCATCAAAACCCCCAACCTTGACCAACAGGTGATGTTTTTAAGCGGGGGGAACCAGCAGAAAGTGCTGGTTAGCCGATGGCTGGCCACTTCGCCAGAAATTTTGATTCTGGACGAGCCCACCCGCGGGATCGATGTGGGAGCGAAGGCAGAGATCTACAAACTGATGTCTACCCTTGCGCAGGAAGGAAAGGCCATCATCCTCGTCTCTTCGGAAATGCCTGAGATCCTAGCCATGTCCGATCGAATCGTGGTGATGCACGAAGGGGAAAAGATCGGAGAACTCACTCGTGAAGAGGCTACACCGGAAAAGGTCCTCCACATGGCCACGGGTGAGCCGTTGGAAACCTTTCAGGAAGCTCATTAATTTCGTTGCAATGGAGGTTACAGGTGTCTCGACTTAACTCCAAGCTACTTTCAATCTTGAAGAAGTACAGTATCCTGTTTATCCTGATAGGATTGATTCTCGTGATCTCCGTTCTATCCGGGGGTGTATTCCTACGGATCACGAACTTGTTGAACGTCCTCCGGCAGATCAGTGTCATCGGCATCATCTCCCTGGGCGTTACCATGGTTATCATCACCTCGGGAATCGACCTTTCATCCGGTGCCATCGTAGCTATCGTTTCCGTAGTGGTGGCAACCCTCCTGCAGTCCCCCACAGCCGCCGATCGCCTGTTCAAAGGTGGGCAACCCTGGCCGGTACTGCCTGTGCTCCTCATCGGGCTGGCGATTGGAGCCTTTGGGGGATTTCTCAACGGCGGGCTCATCGCCAAGTTCAAGATCCCGCCTTTCGTCGCCACCCTCGGCATGATGACCTTTGCCCGCGGGTGGGCTTTCATCTATTCGGAAGGCAGACCCCGGGGAAGCCTGATTCCCCAGTTCGAGGTGATAGGCCAGGGGAATTTTTTAAGCATACCGAACCCTGCCTGGATCCTGATACTCTGCGTCATCATCACCCACATCATTCTGAAACACACCCTCTGGGGCCGATACACCTATGCCCTGGGAAGCAATATGCAGGCTGCCATCGTTTCGGGAATCAATACGAACCGATACATCGTTCTGGTGTATACCTACGCAGGTTTCCTCAGTGCCGTTGCCTCGATCGTGCTCACTGCCCGGATCGGGTCCGGCCAACCGGGGCTAGGGATGAGTTACGAGCTGGACGCCATCGCCGCCTCCGTCATTGGAGGAACGAGCCTTTCGGGAGGAATCGGTAGCGCGGGAGGCGCCTTGATCGGAGCCCTCATCATCGGGGTAATGAAGAACGGGCTGGACATCCTGAACGTCTCGGCAGATTTCCAGCAGGTGATGCGGGCCATCATCATCGTGGTAGCGGTGATTATCGACGTAAGGAAGAATATCAAGAAGAGTTAGGAAGCGTAAAAAAAAGGCCGGCTCATTAGATATCGCCGGCCTTTCGACCATCCCAGGGCTCCCCTATCCCTAATTTTGTTATCCCTATCCTCAATTACCCGATCTCGCTGAGTTTCACGGGTCGCTTCTCGTCGTAGGACAAGCGGGCGGCCTTGCCCATCACCACGGGGATCCTGCCGTCTTTCCCTGTCACTGGAGGAACGAGGTCTTTCTGGATACAGGTAATGAAAGTCTGGATTTCGGAGACATAACTTTCCGTGTACCGTTCCAGGAAGAAGAACAGGGGAAGATCCTCGCACACGGACTTCGAGGTAGCGAGCCGGGCGGTGTTGGGCCGATCGTTTTCCGTCAAGATCATTCCTTCGGAACCCAGGATTTCTACCCGCTGATCGTATCCGAAGACAGCCTTTCGGCAGTTGTCGATGGAGCCAATGGTTCCGTCGCTAAACCTGAGAGTGACGAGGGCGGTATCCACGTCTCCCGCTTTCCCGATTTCCGGATCCACCATCACCCCGGCCAGGGTATACACTTCTTCCACCTCTTTGCCGGTGAGGAACCGGGCCATGTCGAAGTCATGGATCATCATATCGAGGAACAATCCGCCCGAAACCTTCACGTACGCGATGGGAGGAGGAGCCGGGTCCCGACTGATGATTCGAATGGAATACAGTTTGCCCAGCTTTCCTTCCTCTACCGCCTGTCGAACCCGCTTGAAGTTGTGATCGAACCGCCTGTTGAACCCGATCTGGAGTTTTACCTTTGCCTGTTCTACCTTCTGCAAAGCCCTGTCTATCCGCTTGAGGTCGAAATCGATCGGTTTCTCACAGAAGATGTGCTTTCCAGCCTCCGCCGCCTGTTCGATCAAGGTGGAGTGGGTATCGGTGCTGGAGCAAATCAGGACGGCCTCGATGGACTTATCTTCTAGGATCTTCCGGGGGTTGTCGTACGCGTGGGGGACCCCGAGAGCGGCCGCGCACTCTTCCGCTGCCTTCTTGATTACATCCGAGACAGCCACCACTTCCGCTTCGGGGACCCTCCGTACGATGTTTTGAGCGTGGAGCCGGCCGATGCGGCCAGCTCCAATCACACCTATTCTAACTTTGCCACCCATGGGAATCTCCTACAGTTTGTGGAAGGGACCCACATGGGGTAACTCGTACACGCTCTTCCATCCGGGACTGAAAGGTTCTTTCAGGAATGGTTCCAGTTCCTTCGGATCCCGCAGGGTAACCTTGTCCACTGGAGGGACAGTACCCGCAGGGAACACCTCCAGGATCTGTTCCACCAGGAGAGTGAGGTATTTCAGGATGGCTACGATAGGACGTTTCGCCTTTTCCGGTTTGGAAAGACTGGGCTTTCCTACCACACCCTGGGGGGTGGCGAACCGTTCGATGGCGAAGTGTCCCTCCCCCTCGCTCCAGCGGTGGGGCCGACGGAAGGGCTCCACGGAGGTATCGAAGTGTCCTTCGGGCAGGAACTGGATTCCCTCTGCGTCCTCCACCACGCTCATATCGATCATATCCTTGAACAGGAGGAGGGCCACGGAGGTCTCGCTTTCATCCGCATGGATGAAGTTCGTCTCCAAATTGTTCGGGCGGTTCACGGGGAAGAAGAACTCCCTCACTGCCCGGTGCCAATCGAGGGCCTGGAAGATTCCCGGCAACTGGAACCGTTTCATGAACTCCTGAACCGCCGATTCCAGCATCCAGAGGTGACCATGGTTGTTCACCATGATGATCTTCCGGTATCCATCGTTCCAGAGACCGAGCATCGTGTAGATGAGGGTTTCCTCCACTACCTCTTTCGGCATAATGATCGTGCCCGGCATCCCCATGTGATGGTACGGATGCCCTCCATAGTTGAGGGGCGGAAAGGCAAGGTTCACCTCGTACCCCTTCTTGGCCGTGTACCGTCGTACCCCTTCCAGGATCTGGGTCACCATGAACGTGTCGAGACCGGAATTGGCGTGTTTCCCATGGTTTTCCGTACACCCGATGGGAACGAACACGATGTCGTTCTTCCTTCGTTTCTCGATACACTTCACCCGGGGGGTGTTCTGGATGTAGCAGCCAGCCTTCCCCAATTCAGAGGGAGAGGGGATCTCGTATTCGGCCAGGACCTTGTCCAGCTCCTTCTCCGTCATGTCCCAGACTTGCTTCTTCAGTCTACCGACGGAATTATCCTCGAACACGATGGCGGGATGTTCCGTGGTGATCCATTTTTTCTCTGTCATGTGATTCTCCTTCGCTTTTTTACACCCTACATGATGCAGGTGATCTTCGTTTCTTTGCGGTCGGTCTGCAATTTGATGATGTGCTCGGGGACCTGGTCCAGGGTAATCTCCTTCGTGATCATGGGAGTCATATCCATCCCGGAGGCCATGCACTCGATCACCCGTGGGAAGTTCCCGTGTCCCGAATGACCCTGAGACCCCACGATCCGTGCCCGGCGAACCTGGAACACTTCACCCGTTACGGGTATCTTGGCATCCGCTCGAGCCACGATCACTACCGTAGCGTTCAACGCCCGACCATACCAGATGGCTTCCTCTATTTCCGGCCAAACCACCGTGGGTAGCCCCGTGGCCTCCAGGTACAGGTTGGCACCCATCCCGTTGGTGTATTCCAGGACTTTTTGGGCGAAGCTTTCCTTTTTTGGATTGATCACGTAATCCACCCCGAGTTTCTTGGCCACTGCCACCCGGCCTTCCTCCGGCTCCGAGAGAATCACTCTAGCCGCACCCTGTTTCTTCAAGATGGCGCATGCGGCTAGACCCACAGGCCCTCCGCCCAATATCGCTACAGAATCACCCGGCCGTATTCCGCCCCCCCGCTCGATCACCGCATTGTACGCCACAGAGGTGGGTTCGCAGAGGCTTCCAGCCTTGAAGAGTTCCTTCCCCGAGTACCGTTTCTTCAGAGGCTCCAAATTCCAGAGAAGCTTGGCGTCCAGCACGATGTACTTGGCAAAGGCTCCATCGATGTTGAACCCGATTTCGTTCAGCCGTTCGCAGTGGTTGGGAAACCCATCGGCGCAGGGTCGGCATCGTCCGCACCACACCATCTCTTCTGCGCAGACCGCTTCCCCCCCCTTGAAGGGCTTGTTAGTGTACTTGTCGAAGGCTCCCTCTCCGGCTTCCACTACCACTCCGGATAGCTCGTGCCCCAGGGTACAGGGGAATCCGGTAAGCCCCGGATACCAGATGTACCCATCGTTATCCGCCTGTGCCATGTGGACATCGCTCCCACAGATCCCACAGGCTTTCACCTCGATCAGGACCTCCCCGGGACCAGGTTTAGGAATGGGTACTTCTTCGATCTTTAGCTTCGGATGCCTCCAGACCTTGCTTCCCAGGTAGGTTTGCTTCTTGTCGATATCCTTCGGTCCCAGCTTGAATCCAGGCCGAGGATCCCAGTCGGCATACAGCCGTACCGCTTTCATCTTACCGTTTGCCATACTATGCCTCCCTACATGATATTTGAAAACGTTTGCACTTAATAATGCGCTTTTTAGTTCTCAGGAAAGTGTCAACAAATTACGGCCTCCTCATGCGCTCTTTCGCCTGATAAGGTTGGGTTCCAGAATGAGCCGTTGCCGGGGAAAGGAATCCATCCCTTCTATACCCACCCGCTTCAGGAGGATTTCCACCGCGTACCGGCCCATCTCGTACTTCGGCTGAGCGATGGTGGTGAGACTGATTTCAGGGAAGGAAGCGAGAGGAATGTCGTCGAACCCCACTACCGCAAGATCCTCCGGAACGGACAATCCCATTTCCTTTGCACCCTGAAGGATCCCAATGGCCAGAAGATCGTTTTCGCCAAACACCCCCCTGGGTTTTACCCCCTCCAGAACCATTTTCTTGATAAATCGGGAACCCGTTTCCCGCTTGAAATCACCGAATCGTATGTATCGTTCATCCAACGGTTGGTGGTAATCCGCTAGAGCACGCTTGTACCCTTCCAGGCGTTCCTGCAGGGTATGGGAGTCTTCCATAGAGCCAATGAAGGCTACGGGGGTTTTCCCCGTACGAATCAAGAGCTCCGTAGCCAGATACCCGCCTTTCACGTTATCGATGGTGACGTAACTTTCGTGGGAGGCTACGGATGTGGTACTGACATACACCACGGGAATGGATCGAAGGACCCGTTGCAGGGTTTCCGTCGTTTCAAATACGGGGGCAATGATGAGACCATCCACTCGTTTACTGGTTAATAGTTCGATGTAGCGCAGTTCCCGATCCTTTTCCCAATTGGTATTACAGAGGAACACGCTGTACCCCGCTTCCTGAGCCGCATCCTCTACCCCGCGGGCGACTTCCGGATAGAAGGGGTTGGTGATATCGGGGATCACAAGACCGATGGAATGGGTCTGCTTCTTTACCAGGCCCCTGGCAATGGCATTGGGCCTGTAGTTGAGGCGGCGGGCCTCTTCCAGGATGCGCTTCCTGGTTTCGGGCTTCACTCCATGCTTGTCGTTCAGAGCCCTGGAAACAGTGGCATAGGAGACTTTAACGATCCGCGCGATGTCTTTGATCGTCGTATCCATTGAATCAATTATAGTAAACGTTTGCAAATTACGCAAGTCCCCTTTTTATCTTCTGTTGCCGCCGCGATGGAAGGCAATTCCTTTCGATTATTCGCCTCTCACTCTTCAATCCTAGGGACTTTTCGGTGGGACCCTTGATTGCAAACGTTTTCAGCTATATAATTGCCTAACAATCTCCGGAGGGTACCTATGATTCCAAAAGAAAACTTCGCATTGAATAGGATTCTGGCTCCTCGTCTAGGCCTGAAAGAGTTCATCGATACCGCACTATCCGTGGAGGTTTCCAAGATAGAACTTCGAAACGATTTGCCCGGAACGGGAATCATCGACAACTACACTCCTCGAGAGGTAAAAAAGCTCTGCCGAGACTCAGGAGTGTCGATCCTCACCATCAATGCGGTGCAGAAGTTCAACCTGGGGGCAAGGAGAAAAGCCGTCCTCGAGGATTTGAAAGGATTGCTCGCTCTTGCGAAGGAGATAGACTGTTCCGCCCTTGTCCTGTGTCCGAACAACGACCCTGCCGATTCCCGCTCGCCTTCCCAGATCCGAACAGAAACCGTGGAGGCACTGCAAGAGATGGGGCCCCTCTTCCAATCTGCCGGTATCATGGGGCTTGTAGAACCGCTGGGATTCCAGATTTCCTCCTTGAGTTCTGCCTGTGAGGCCCTGGAAATGATCCGTTCCGCAGGGTTTTCCTGCTACAAACTCCTTCTAGACACTTTCCACCACTACCTGGGACCCGACACTCTGGAAGATCTGGGGGTACGTATCCGGGGAAGCGAAATCGGACTTATCCATGTTTCTGGAGTGGAGGATCCCCTCCCCAAAGAAGCTCTCCGGGACGAACACCGGGTGTTCCCTACACCGGGAGACCGTATGCACAGTAAAGCGCAGGTATCACGCCTCTTCGAGAGGGGCTACAGGGGAAACGTTTCCTTCGAACCCTTTTCTATCCGTGTGCAGAATCTCCCTCTGGAAACGCTGAAACAAAAGATAAAGGAAAGCATACAATATCTGACCCAATCGGCATGATCGAGAGGGGTTCGTCGAGTTAGGTCGTACGGGGCAGTTCCAGTTCCGTAGGATCTTCCGGTAGCGGAACCACCCCCCACTCCAATTCATCGATCTCCGACTGAGCGATCTTCTCGAGGGGAAGTTCCATGTAACGCCCCTTGGCCTCTAGGGCTAGTGACCCGTCGGAGAGGAGGATTTCCCCCGAACCTTCGAAGAAGCGCCCCTTCCTCTGGGTAATTCTGCCGATGGCCGTTAGGGTCTGCCCCAGAGGAATCGGTTTTCGGTACTTTACCGTGAGTTCCACCGTCACTCCCCACACGGCAGCTAACCCCTGGGGATTCACCGCCCGGCCGATCACCTCATCCAGTACGGAAGCGGCAATGCCCCCGTGGAGGCGACCAGGATATCCCTGGTGTTCCTCCCGGGGTGTGAACTTAGCAACTACTTCTCCCGTTTCCAGATTGTAAAAGGCGGCCTTCAGCCCAAAGGCATTCTTCAACCCGCACACGAAGCACATCCGGGAGTTGGGTTGCTTGCTGGTGATGGTAAGTTTCCTAAATTTCTGATCCATACTATCGGATGAGCGCATACGCCACGTCCAACCCTGCGGTTACGATACAGACCATGCTCATCAGCTTGATTAGAATGTTTAGGCTGGGTCCAGAGGTATCCTTGAAGGGATCCCCCACCGTGTCTCCCACCACGGCTGCTTTGTGAGCAGGAGAGCCTTTGCCTCCGTAGTTTCCCTCTTCGATATATTTCTTTGCGTTGTCCCAGGCTCCTCCCGTATTGGCCATGAAAACGGCCAGTACGAAACCCGTAGCGATGGCACCGATGAGTAGACCCATCACTCCCGCCACTCCCAGTACGAGCCCTGTAGCAACGGGAACGATAATAGCCAATAAGGAAGGCAGCATCATCGCTTTCTGCGCTCCCTTGGTGGATATGGCCACACACTGGGCATAGTCCGGCTCGGCCTTCCCTTCCATGATCCCTGGTATCTCGCGAAACTGCCTTCGCACCTCATCCACCATTCGGCCTGCAGCCTTTCCCACGGCATTCATGCTCAATCCACAGAACAGAAAAGCCATCATGCTGCCAATGAGAGCCCCCGCGATTACGATGGGGCTCATCAAATGCACGTGGAAATAGTTCATGAAATCCACGAAGGTGGCTTTCTCGAAGGGAATAGTCAGCCCGTTGGCAAGCACAAGAGCTTTCTGCCCCAATCGGATCATCCCTACCTGTAATTCCTCCACGTAGGAAGCGAGAAGCGCCAGTGCCGTAAGGGCTGCCGAACCAATGGCAAATCCCTTTCCTGTCGCAGCGGTGGTATTTCCCAGCGCATCGAGGGCGTCGGTACGTTTCCGCACTTCAGGTTCCAGATCGGACATCTGGGCGTTTCCACCCGCGTTGTCTGCGATGGGGCCGTACGCATCGGTAGCCAGAGTGATTCCCAGGGTGGACAGCATCCCCACGGCGGCAATACCGATCCCATAGAGCCCCTGGTTCAGATTCGCGATGTCGAAATCCGCCGCAAACAGGAACGCGAACACAGTTCCCAGCACGATGGATAGAACGGGTATCCAAGTGGAAAACATGCCTACCCCTATGCCGGTAATAAGCACCGTGGCCGCACCGGTTTCCGCGCTCTTGGCGATCCTCAGGGTAGGTTTGAAGGAGGAAGAGGTGAAATATTCGGTAGACTTTCCGATTACGATTCCCGCAATCAGCCCGGAAATGATGGAGAACCAGATGCCAAGAGGCAGATCCAGGAAGCGCACGACGAAGTAGGACGTCACGACGATGAATAGGGAACTGATATGGATTCCCCTTCCCAACGCGCCAATCAAGTCCTTCTGCGTAGCCTCCTCCTTTGTGCGCACAAAGAATATCCCTAGAATGGAGAGCAACGTTCCTATCCCCGCGATCACCATGGGAGCGATCACTGCGTTGAACTGCAGGCTATCCTTTCCGAGAAAAGCCGTAGAGCCGATGGCTGCCGTTGCCAGGATGGAACCTGCGTAGGATTCGTAGAGGTCCGCCCCCATTCCAGCTACATCCCCGACGTTATCCCCCACATTGTCCGCGATCACTGCGGGATTTCTTGGATCGTCTTCGGGAATACCCGCTTCCACCTTACCCACCAGATCAGCCCCCACATCGGCCGCTTTGGTGAAAATCCCCCCGCCCACGCGGGCGAAGAGAGCCTGGGTAGAAGCTCCCATCCCGAAGGTGATCATGGTGGTGGTGATGATCACGAGATTGTGCCCGTTCCCTTCCACCGGGTAGAATTGTTTCAGGATCAAGAACCAGAGGGAAATATCCAGAAGGGCAAGTCCCACCACCACGAGCCCCATCACTGCCCCGCTTCGGAAAGCGATCGTAAGGGCGCTATTCAGGGATTTTCTAGCGGCATTTGCCGTCCGTGATGAAGCGTAGGTGGCGGTTTTCATCCCGAAATAGCCCGAAAGGCCCGAGAAGAACCCACCGGTGAGGAAGGCGATGGGAACCCAGGGGTTTTGCACCTTCAGGACAAATGCCATGTATGCCAGGAGAATGACCAGACATACGAACACGATGGTGACGACCTTGTACTGCTGCTTCAGGTACGCCATGGCCCCTTTACGTACGTACAGGGCAATTTTGGCCATGCGCTCGGTACCCTCCTCCTTCTGTAGCATGTGCCGATAGAAGAGCCAGGCAAACAGGAGAGCACAGATAGATGCGAAAGGTGTGATCCAGAACATGTATGAACCCATTGGAACCTCCTGAGGTTTAAAGAGAATTCTCTCCTCTATTGCAATGGGGAGTTGTTATCGAGGGAAAGAGTACTGGAAAATAGACTGCTTTGTCAAAGGGATCTACCTCCTACCGCATGCGACCAACACTTGCAGGGTTCGGGGTGAGAAGCCCCCTGGCAGGAAGGTGTACCCTAATGGGAACTAAAAAACCCCGGTCCCTATTACGGTTCCGGGGCCAAGAGGAGGTTTTCCGCTTTTTACCCCTCAGCGCTAAGGGTCACCCCACCCTCGAAAGGCGGGAATAGGTGTCTCAGGGTTTCTGCTGCTTCTCCAACGTGTATCGGGCCTTTCGCCAATCGAACCGTTCCTGCCAATCGGGATACTTGTACCGCCCGATATCCTGATCGTCCGGATACACGAAGAGGGCTCCCGGTTTCAGGATCACCGTTTTCATCGTGGGATCGTTCTGCCTTACCGTGGTTTCCAGTTGATCCGGTTCCATGTACGTGCATCCCCAGTTCTCGTAGTGATCCGGAATCAACACCTTCGTATTGAGGGCTTTCCCGATCCGGTACGCGTCGAAGGGAGTGAGCTTGTCGTTGGATCCCGCGGGGTTATGCCCCATGTTCAGGATCGTCACATCCACCTTGTTCCTCTGCCCTACCCCAAAGAACCCGTTGTCGTACGTACCATCCCCCAGGAAGGCAAAGTTACCCGCATCGGTGTTGAAGATGAAGGATACCGCCGCATCAGCCATGGTGAAAGCGCTACCCATTCCCTTCGGCAGACCGACGGTGGTCTTTACCGCATTCATGTCGAAGTTCTCTTCCACCACCACTTCCATACTTTTGAATATAAGCTTATCCCCTGGCTTCACCTCAATGATCCGGTCCTCCGGCACACCCCATCCCTTGAGAACCCCCACCGTCATCTTGGGGCCAATGAACTTGGCCTGGGTGGTCGCGAGCAGGGCCTTCACCGTATAAATATCGCAGTGGTCCGCATGGTGATGGGTGATGAAAAGATAATCCATCCGCTTGAACTTCCAGATATCGATCACCTGGGGGTTCAGGCGTATCCAGTGCAGCCGGTCGGCCCCCGTACTCTGGCAGTCCCCGCTGTTCTCATACCGGGTCACCATGGAGGGACCGGCGTAGTTGTCGATCAAGAAGATCTCCGAGGGGGTTTTCATTCCCCAGGAGGGTCCTCCAAACCACCACAGGTACGCTTTGCCCTTGGGAACTACCGCCTCTTCCATCTGCTGATTGATGTAGGTCCCCCAGGGCGGAAAACACTCCTCCAGCCAGTCTTCCCGAGTTATTTCTCGATTGGAAAGCATGTAGGTAGCTTCCAAGATTCCCCATTCGTCCCGTTTCTTGATACTCATAGCTCAGCTCCTGTTCTTGGATGATTCAACTCCCCGAAACTCCGGGGAACGTGACGGACTCATGAAATGTATACTCCGTGGTGTCTGTGGGAGGGGCAAAGAAGCAGATCACCTTCAGCTCCGAAGAACCGGTGTTCCGAAGCATGTGGATCGACCGTTTCGGGAATACCGCCAGGCTTCCTTCCCGTAAGGGATATACCTTTCCGTCCAGCAGTACTTCCCCTTCCCCCCGAATCACGTAGATCACTTCCTCGCTCTTCGGGTGGGAATGAGCCGGGGTGACCACCGCCCCTTTCGCCAAGCGTACCATGTTCACCGCACAGTGCTCTGTCCCCGTGGTATCGGGACGCACCAACCACCTTAGCCTTCTACCCGGAAGATCCTTCTCCTCCGCCTCATCCTCGTGAAACACCCATCTTCCCTTCATCCGTTCCTCCTCGACTCTCAAGCGGGGGGTACCGTAACGGTGACAATCGTGGCGCTCCGGTTCGTCCCATTTTCCACCTGGTGCGCTTCTCCCGCGGGGATATGGATGGAATCCCCCTTCGATAGATGGGCCACTACCACCCCTCCCTGCCTCACCGTCAGCGTTCCTTCCAGCACATATAGGACGTGATCGGAGGATTCATGCACCTCTTCCTCCATGCCACAGTGCGCTTCGAAGGTGGTTACATGTACATCCACCTTCACACACCCGTTGGAAGGATCGAAGAGTTTCTCCGCCTTCACCTTGGCATCGTGCCCAGGGGGGACATAGGTCCCCCGTTCCCCTTTCCGCACTACCTTCATCCTAGCTCCCCTTCTTTTCCCGGCGTTCCGCTTCTGCGCGTTTCTGCTCATACACGGGCAGAAAATCGTAGGTAAGATAGAACTCTGTCCGGAAGGCTCCCCAAGCCATCTTTTCGATGGTACGGTTCACCGTGCGCACCAGTTCCGGGGCCACCTCCAGCGTTACCACCTGCCCGATACCCATCAGTACCTGCCAGGATACGATCTTCGCCCCCTCCGGGGGGAAGTTCTTCCAGAACCCCTGCCCGTACAGAATCTCATCGATCTGGTCTAGATTCTTCGTCTGATCGTGCCGCAGAAATACCGTGATTCGAATCGTTCCTTCTGCCATTGTTTCCTCCCTAAGGTTTCACCACTACTTTGATGGCCCCATCCTTCCGGTGCACGAAGGTATCCAGAGCCTCCTCGTACTTCTCCAGGGGGAAGGTATGGGAAACCACTTTGTCCCCTTTTAGGATCCCGGCGGCAAACATGTTCAGTACCCGATCGGACACATTCGGGTTCGCTCGCGAACCGGTAAGGGTGATTTCGTTCATCACTATCGAGGTGATGGGCGGCAGCTCGACCTTGCTGTCCTCATAGAACCCAATGAGGTTGATCTTGCCCCCCTTCCTCACCGCTGCCAGGCATTCTTTCAGGGCAACTGAAGCTCCCGAGCATTCCTGAATTTCATCCACCCCTTTTCCGCCGGTAAGCTCCAGGATCCGTTTGACGGGATCTTCCTTCTCGAAATCGATCAGGATATCCGCTCCGATCTCTCCGGCCACTTTCAACCGATGCCTCCGGCCTACCATGATCACTGTTTTCGCTCCCATTCCTTTCATCATCTGCATGGAAAGCAGACCGATCGGGCCAGGCCCCCAGACCGCTGCAGTCCCCCCTGGCGTGACTCCAATCATCTCGATCCCATGGAGGGCTACCCCACCGGTATCCAACAGACTTGCATGCTCGAAGCTCAGATTATCCGGAATCTTCCGCAGCGCCTTTGTGGAGTACACGTTGTACTCACAGTTGGCTCCCGGTACCGTAAACCCGTAGTGCCGGTGCCCCTTCTCTTCCTTCCCGTAGTTCAAGCAGAGGGTGTACCGCCCCTTGAGACAGTTCTCGCAGGCCCCACATCCTTTATGAGCTTCCCCCGCCACTCTATCCCCCACTTTGAACTCCGTCACGTTCGGACCTAGCGCTACCACTTCTCCTGCCCACTCGTGCCCCAAGGTAAAGGGGAACCGGGGAGGCCACCCCTTCTTGGCATGATGCCCGAAAATGATCTCCGGGTCTGTCCCGCAGATAGCTACCGCTCGAATCCTGCACAGGACTTCATCCGGACCCGGGGTGGGAACAGGCACCTCCCGAATTTCCAGCTTATTGAACGCCACCAACTGACAAGCCTTCATCGTCTTTGGAATCATCCTTTCCTCCTACATCTTTGATCCAGCTTTCTCCAGCTGTTTGCTTACCGCAATGTTAGCCAGTACCGTGAGGATGATGAGAGTCCCGATGATGGCATTTCGCCATACACTCGGTACTCCCAACAGGTTCATCCCGTTTTCCACCACTGTCATGATCACCGCTCCTACCAGGGTTCCGAACACTCCTCCCTGCCCGCCGGTGGCTCGCGTACCTCCCATGTACACGGTAGCCAGAGAGGGAAGCAGCAGGTTCTTCCCGATATCCGCCTGGCATGCATTGATCCTCGCCACCAGTACGATTCCCGCAAGGGCCGAGAGAAACCCGCTGATGCTGAAGGCCAGGAGGATCGCCTTTCCCGTGTCGATACCGGACATTCGTGCGGCATCCCGATTGGCCCCCGTGGCATAGAACATCCTTCCGATAGTGGTCTTTCTGAGGATAAACCATCCTAGAAATACGACAATGACCATCACCACGATGGGCATCGAAATGGGACCGATCAGATACCCGTTTCCAATGAACCGGAAGTCTGCATCGAAATTGTAGATCACATACCCCTTCAGGATCACATAGGCAAACCCGAACAGGGCCCACTGTAATCCATAAGTCGAGATAAAGGGGGGAAGTCCCACCTTCGTTACCAGGATCCCGTTCAGGAAACCCAGGGCCGTTCCCATGCAGAGGGCTATCCCGAAGGCGATCAGGAAGTGTACGTTAGCCTTTACCAAAATCACGGCCACCACGGCCGTGATGGTCAGGATCGACCCCACGGACAGGTCTGGTCCACAGGTGATAATCGTAATTGTCAACCCCACGCCCAGAATCGCCATAATAGAGGCGTTGGTGACGATCAAGCTAATGTTCCGGGCAGTGAAGAATACGGGTGAAGCGAACCCCATGGCAAGGCAGATCAAAAGTAACGCAAATACCCGCCCCACCCCAGAGACGATATTGGGATCCATCATGGACACAAGAGATTTTTTCTGCATCATGGCCTATTCTTTCCCTCTTTCTCCGTAGACCGCATTGAAAGTCCAACCTGGATAACGATGGCTATGATCAAAATGGTACCTATCAGGGCTGGCTGTAAGATGGAGGGGGTTCGAATTACATTCAATCCATTCCGAACTACGGTAATCAGCAGTACCCCTAAGGCAGTTCCTTTTACCCCGCCCTTCCCCTTCTGAAAGCTGGTACCCCCCAGAATAGTGGCAGCGATGGCATCGAACTCCCACCCGATCCCGACAATGGGATCGGCCGCTTCCAGACGGGCTGCAAGAAGAACTCCCGCGAAGCCGGTAATCCCCCCGGCAAAGGTATAGACGAACCATTTCCAGAATGTCGTGTTTACTCCGGATAACCGGGTACCCGATTCGTTTCCCCCAATGGCTACTATGTACCGACCGAAGGGAGTATTGTGGAATACGTACAGGATGAGGAGGAATACCCCCACTCCGATGATCGCTGCCATGGGGATGTAGCCGATCCTGCTCCCGAAGAAGATGAAGGTCTTGTTCTTCGTAAGTATCGCTACCGAATCGGTCAATACGAGGGAAATTCCGTAATACACTCCCTGAATCCCCAAGGTTGCGATGAAGGGCTGCATGTTGAACACTGCAATCAGGGTACCCGTAAGGGCGCCGCACAAAAGTCCTGTGAGCACACCCACCCCGATGGCTGCACTCACCGGAGCTCCCCCATTCACCGTCATCACACTGGTGATTCCCGCAAGGGTTAGGACGCTGCCGAGGGAAAGATCCAGCCCTTCGCTCAGGATCACCAGAGTGGAGGCCGCTGCAACAATCAAAAGGACAGCCCCCTGCTGAAAAAGATTGATGATGTTATGGAGAGATAGAAACCGGGAAGAAAAAAAGTTGAACACCAACATCAGGAACAGGGTTACCCAGAAAACGGGCTGAATGCTTTGCAGTATTCGGATGGGAGAAAGCCGTTCGATCTTGCCTTTCATCATACACACCCCATCGTATTCGTTGCGTGATCCGCTGCTGTAGCGTATCGGATCACCGCCTCCTGGGAGGCTTCACTGTGAGTTAACTCTGCCACGATTTTCCGCTCCCGCATCACGTAGATACGATCACTCATTCCCAACACTTCGGGCAACTCCGAGGAGATCATCAGGATGGCGGAACCTTTTTTTACCAGCTCGTTCATGAACTCATGGATTTCTGCCTTTGCGTTCACATCGATCCCCCGGGTTGGCTCATCGAAGATAAAGATATCCGCCTCGGTACATAGCCACTTTCCCAGCACAACCTTCTGCTGGTTTCCCCCCGATAGGAACTGGACCTGGCGGTTCGCATGAGGTGTCACGATACGTAGATTCTTGATGTACCGAGCGACCACTTCCTTCTCTTTTCTGCTCTGTATGTATTTCCTGGGAAACAATTTTTCCAGGCTGGCCATCACTATGTTCTCCGCCACCGAAAGGATCAGCGCCAGTCCTTGGTTTTTCCGATCCTCGGGTAGCAAGGCCACTCCTTTCTGGACCATCCGTGAAGGAGTGGAGTTATGTACCTCCTCTCCGAAGAGGAAGATCTTTCCTCCGGAACTGGGTTCCAACCCGAATATGGTGCGGGCAAGTTCGGTTCTACCGGATCCCACAAGTCCCGCTAACCCGACAATTTCTCCTCGCCGTAAGGTCAAATTGATGTCCTGGAGACGGTGAACGGCGGACGAGAGATGTTCCAACCGCAGAACCTCTTCTCCAGGTTGTTGGAAATCCCTTTTGAAGAGAAAGGAGACCTCCCTTCCCACCATCATGGTCACCAATTCATCGGGAGTCGTCTCCCGCAAAGTCCGGGTACCGATGTACTTCCCATCCCGAAGAACCGTTACCCGGTCACCGATTTCCCAGAGTTCCTGCATTCGGTGGGAAATGTAGATGATGCCCATTCCCTTGCGTTTCAACTCCCGAACCGTCGAAAACAGTTGCTCGATCTCCCTTTCAGTGAGGGAGGAAGTAGGCTCATCGAGAATCAGGATTTTCGACCGGTGTTTCAAGGCTTTTGCGATTTCTACCATCTGTTGCTGTGCAGTGCTGAGTTCCGTGATCAGGGCATGGGTGTCCACTTGCATGCTCAAACTGCAGAGAAGTTCGTTCGCCGCACGGTGCATTTCTTTATGGTCGATCGTGCCGAACCTGGTGCGCGGGAAATGATCAATGAACACATTTTCCGCAACATTCAAGTACGGCACCAGGTTAAACTCCTGGTACACAATTCCGATCCCCAATTCCTGGGCATGGCTCGGTCCCTGGATCTTTACCTCTTCTCCGTTGATGAAAATTCTTCCAGATTCCGGCTTATAGGCACCGGCAAGGACTTTCATCAACGTGGATTTACCCGCTCCGTTCTCCCCGAGGAGCACGTGCACTTCCCCAGAGAGAAGTTCAAAATCCACCGAATCTAAGGCTTTCACACCGGGGAAGACCTTCGTGATTCCCCGCATGTCGAGTAACTTCGTCATCCCATCCATCGACTTCCTCGATCCTACCCACGATACGTAAGCTGGGGCCCCGAAGGACCCCAGCGAAAACGAACTTGGATTGAACTATTTTCTAGCCTTCAAAGCGGCAGGCCGTTCATCCATCTCCTTCAAATTTTCCTTGGTAACAATGGTAATGGGGGTCTGAATATACCGGGGCACTTTTTCCCCATTGAGAGCGCGGATAGCCGCCACCACGCTGAGGTATGCCTGGTCGTACACGCCCTGGGAAACGGTAAAAGCTTCGTCTCCCCGTTCCACTGCCACATACTGGGGTTCCTGCACGTCGAACCCGCCGATGATCACCTGTCCCTGTAAACCGGCTGCTTTTACCGCTTCCACCGCTCCTTCTGCCTGGTTACCTCCCACGGCTACAATCCCTTTCAAGTCTTTCCCCCACTTGGTGATGTAGTCCTCAGTAACCTGCCTGCCCTTATCAAACTGCCAGTTGGTAACCGCCCGCTCCGCCTTGATCTGGGGGAAGTTTGCCTGGATGTAATCCATTGCGGCTTTGGTGCGCAGGTCAGAGGTTGCCTGCCCGGGAACTCCTTCCAGAATCAATAGATTCCCCTTGCCCCCCATCCGTTTAGCAATCTCCATGGCGATCATTTTTCCCGCTTCCACATTGTCGATTCCCACATAGGTCAGGTAATCCACATCGGAGGGACCCATCGTATTATCGTACACCACGGGGATCTTTGCCTTGATCAAATCCATTACAGGACCCCGTACCGCCTCGGTGTTTGCCGGTGCCAGTACCACCGCATCGACCCCTGCAGTGACCAGGTCTTCCAGGATCCGCTTCTGTTCCTCCACGTTATCCGCTTTCGAAGGAGCGTAATCGAGGATTTTCACCCCCAGTTTCTCTCCCGCCTTTTTCGCTGCGATCAGGTGGGATTCCCATACGGGAATGGCCGCGCTCTTCACCACCACCGCTATCGTGTAGGGCCGTTTGGGAGTGGCCGTATACCCAAAATCCTGCGCACGGATCGTCGTATCCGTCCCTCGCATAACCACCCCGGATCGGTCCCACTTCTGCTCCTTGGAACCCCCGGCAAGGACAAGGCTTACCGTTAGGGATACCATCAACCCGAAAAGTACCCATTTCTTCATACGTATTCCTCCTGCTATCGAATGGATTGTTGTATTCAGAATACCATACCTTTCCCATTTGTCAAGCATTTTTTCGAAAATATTATTACGAAAATATGTTTTATTGAGCTTGACAGATTCCGTGATTCAGACCATCATAGGGTGATGGTAATCAACAACACGTTAGGCGAAAGAGTATTCGAAAAACTGAAAGACGACATCCTCGCCGGTGTGTACAAACCTGGGGATCGATTGTACTACGAAAAGATCGCCAGCGCCCTGAACGTAAGCATGACTCCCGTGAAAGAAGCCCTTCTACGCCTGGAACAAGAGGGTATCGTCAGGACGATCCCCCGGAAGGGTACCTACGTGATCGAACTGACCGACCGGGACATCGTCGAGTACACCCACATACGGTTCTCTCTCGAATCCCTCGCCATCGACACCATCTGTGAAAAGCGAATCCCTCAGGAAAAGATTTATCAACTTCAACCCATCAACGACGAGCTGGCAAAGGCCATCCACAGAAAAGAGACGGTTCTCTGCATGTCGAAGGATATCGAGTTTCACCATAAAATCGTGGAACTGAGCGACAATCTCCGGTTGTACGATCTATTCAAACAGCTACCCCTCACGAACTTTATGGCCCTCCGAGGCACCCAGAACCGGATGATCGAACAGGGTGAAACCATCATAGAGAAACATGCAAACATCATTGCAGGGCTTACACGATACGATGCGGAATACACAAAGAACGTGTTGAAGGCCAATATCCTCATCCCGCAATTGGGAATCGTGGGGCAGCCCTCCCCTGCGTAAAGGATAACGGCCGGCTTCGAACCTCACTGGCTTCAAACCCCAATGGATAGTAGCGGAGGCCGTTAGAACCCGACCGTTGGCAGGGAAAGGTTAGCGCTGTTACGCACTACAGGCAATCAACACTTCCAGGGCTCGGGGAGCATCCTGTTCCACATTCTTCGTAAAGGCTTCCACGCTCACCCTCCCCCGATAGCCTATTTTTTTCAGCTCAGAAAAATACGCCCGATACACCTCTTTCGGCTCCTTGGGAAAGGAGCGGTTTTCCACCTCGGCAAAATGCGCATGCACCAATAGCCCCTGCGCTAGGGAAAGGGCCTCCACCGGCTCTTTTTCATAGGCCATATGGTAATAGTCGGATAGCACCTTCAGGTAGGGATGATGCACTTCCCGGCAAAGACGCACGGCTTCTTCCATCGTATTGAGGACATTCGCTTCCCCCCGGTTATGATACTCGATGGCAACTACGACACCGGTGGCTTCCGCCACTTCGCCGATCATCTTTGAGGCTTGACGAATCTGCTCCATTCCCCTGTCCCTGGGAAACCCTTCGGGAAGGTTCCGGGCGCTAGAACTTCCGAACACCACCACTTCCGCCCCCAGGTCCTTGGCCCGCTTCAAAGACTCCCGGGTATATCGAGTTAGAGCTTCGAAGTTTACCTTAGGCCCTGTAATTCGCTGGGTAGGAGGAAAGAAGTTGTTACACGCCTCTACAGGCAAGGCGATCCGCTCCACTTTTTTACAGAAGCTCCCCCACTCTTCTCGAGGGATCGTCATGAGATCGCGAAGGGAAAACTCCACATACGCATACCCCCACTCTTTCAAACGGGGCAGGAGATCCAGCGCAATGGGGTCCGTATCCGGGTACACCATGTTGGTACAAAGACCGAATCGAAAGGTTTTGGCTTCCATAGGTCTCTTGGTACCATACTTTTTACTTCGATGCAACAAAGAGGCAGGGGAAAAAACCAGGAAGCCCTCATCGAAATTTGATCTGAACCTCCTCCTTCGTCTCCATCTGCAAACCGGGGTATTTTCGCGAGAACGCCTTTAATTCATCGAGAGAATTGACCTTGTCAGTGGTGAGTTTTTCGAAAGCCTCCTTGTTCTGGAGCAAGGGATTGAAGTCCACATTCAGCAGAGTAACAATAGAACCCGAACGATAATCCGCGTTGGTGGAAGTGATGGTTCCCCCCACTTCCACTCGAAGGGAAAGCTTCATATCCCGGAGGAGTTCCTGCATCATGGCTGTATCCTGTTCTGGACTCTCTTCCTCTTTTTCTCCCTCTGCTTCCGGTTCTTTACCCTCCACCTTCCCGCTCATCTCACCCCGTTCTTGCTTTGAGTCCTCATCCTTGCGAAACTGTACTACCAGGGTGGCGGGATTCCCCTTGCTGAACTTGAAAGTGACTACGGGTCCTTCCGTGGAGATCCCGCTGGGCTGATTCGGCGGAGTATCTCCTAAAAGAGGGGTTTCCGGAACCCGTATTCGAGTGATGTCCGTAAACCCATACCGGACGAGATACCCCTCTCCTACCTCTGTTTTGAGGGCTCGGGCCTCCAGCATTCGGACCCCCGGACCCATGCGGTTCGCATTTTCCTTGAGCTTCTCCTCGTTGTAGACTGCAGATCCGCCGGGAGCGGTACCGCCCATAGAGGCCTGCATCCCCTGCATCATTTCCACGATATCTTTCCGCAAGATCACCTGTTGCTCCACCGTACCGCTTCCGTCCTTCTCCACCTTGATTCTTGTCTCCGTCTGGAGGCAGCCGCTGAGAATCAACACCACAGTAATCAATATAATCGTGATTTTTTTCATTCCTTCCTCCTCCTTCGTACCGCCATTCGGGTACACTCTAACAGTATACTCCTTTCTATCCTTCCATTCCATCGAGAGACTGGTATCCTCTACCCTATTCCGGTTGACCCTTCAGCACAAGGATCTGGTCCAGCGCTTCCTCTTAGGTCTCCACCAAATTCCGGGTGACCCAGCGACCAAACCGGAACCGAAGGTACATCCCCAGACCCAGAACCATCACGAAGAGGATGAAAGCGATCCACACCGTAGCGGGGGAAAGTCGCCAGTACCTGATCATACCAAGGGATAGAAACGTGAATGCCCAATGGAGTCCTACCGATATGTACATCACGGCTCTTGTGTCCCCTCCCCCCCGAAGGGCCCCGGAAAAGACGATCTGAGCAGAATCTGAAAGGGTATACAAGCCAGCCAGCCGGAGCATGAACACCCCAAGGGCAAAAGTCTGTAAGACCTCTCCTTCGAGAATGGTCGTAGGCAAAGGAAGGAACACCCGCACAAGGAGGGGAGCCGAAAAAAGGAACAATACCATCATCGAGGCTGAGTAGACCCATGCGGTAACCAGCGCTGTATACGTAGCTCTTCGGGCTTCGGAGAAATCCCCCCCGCCGATTCGCCTCCCCACCATGGAGGTAACCGCATCCCCTATCCCCAGCATGGGAATGAAAGCCACCAGGTCCCAGTTGAAGGCTACAGTAACAGCCGCTGCCACTCCGGGACCATAGGAATGCATGAGGAGAACGAACACATTGAAGGCTGTTACGTTGAAAAAGAGTTCCGTGCCCGCGGGGCCTCCATACCTAACGAGTTTCAAAAGGAGAGGCGCATCCAGCCTGTGTATCCGATGGGTCCGGAAGGAGATTCGATAGGTAGGGCTCAGGAACGCCAGCATCAGGATAAGCACCGTACTAAAAGAGCCGAGAATGGTGCCTACACCCGCTCCCGTCACTCCCCATGCGGGGAAGCCCCAGTTACCATAGATCAGGGCATAGTTCGCAGGGAGATTCACAACCATCCCCACAAGATTCGCCACCATTACCACCCGAGTTTTCCCGATCCCGAGGAAAAATCCGGTAAACGCAGCCCGAAGCAGGGGGAATACGGATCCAAACATCAACACTCGAAAATAGGTATATTCCAGTGCCACCTGATCTTCCCTATGTCCCAGGAGAAAAAACAGTTGCTTCATCAGGGGGGAGAGAAGGATGAGCATAGGGTATGCAACCAGGGAGAGATAGATACCCTGGTAAACCACCGGCGCGCAGAGTTCCCTCTTCCTGGCACCGAAATACTGTGCGGTAAGGGCATTCACGTATCCCACCATCCCTATGAAAAAGGAGGTGAGTGTAAACTGACTTAGGCCTCCGCTCATCGAAGCGGCCAGATGAAGTTCACCCAAGCGGGAAAGCATAAGGCGGTCGAAAAACAGCATCACCGTATCGGAAACCTGAGAAATCACCATGGGGACGGCTATAGAGAAAAGTTCTTTCAGGAGAAGAATCATACGGACGGTATTACCGGATCTTCCAAAAAAAAGATAGCTCACCCGAGAAGGTTACCCCTTGCTTTGGTTCGGGCTCCACTTGTTCTAACGTAAAACCTGATTCTAGAAAGGCGGCTTCCTGGGGATCGGCTTCAGAAGAACTCGCCTCCCTGCCTGCCATCTCCCCTTGGGGAGAACTCCCCACCTTTTCTACCTGCTGCCCTGCAGGGGAACCCGCTTGCTTTTCTACCCGCTTCCCTTGGGAAGAGCTCCCCACCTTCCCTGCAGGTTCCTTTTCTGCAGAATCTTCGGGGCGGTCTTTCAGGCGGGTATGCTCCTGGGACAGGAAAATCGGCGTCTCTTCGACGGTGAAGTACCCTTCGGGGGGAATCTGTTTCCTATCTCCTGTCGCAATGTCAACCTGGAATAGTCCTTTCAGGGGAGAAACGCGAAGGTAAACCTTCTCTCCTGTTTTCGACCAGAGAAGCAAAACCTTCTGTCCATCAGGACCCAAGAAAGGAAGAATTTCCAAGGTATGCTGCAGCTCGGGGGAAACCTTCACGAGATCTGGCCTGTACGTTGCCCCCGCAAGGCGTCTTGCCAGTAGGGTATAAGCCGCTGCCCCTTTTTTCGGTTTGAAATCCGGATAGTTCAGACCAAAGTACAGCTCCGAATCTAACCCTGAGGGGCTTAACCCTTCGGAAAACTTGTCGAACAGCTCGTACCAGAACACTACCCGGGCCCCCCGTACCAGGAGACCTGCGAGAGTTTTGATCACATAGGAAGGCTTCTGTTCTTCCGGTACCCGGCTTAAGTACCACCCTCCGGTAGGAAACCCTATTTCCGTAACCCAAATATCCCCCTTGAATCCTATCTCTTGCAACACCCCCTTCAGTTCATCGTAGAGGGCCCACACTCCTTCAGGAGTCAACGCATACGGATGGAAAGACACCGCATCTGCGTACTGGAAAGCCCCGGCACGAAACATTCCCCGGATAAAACCCTTGGGCACCCTCCAGAAGGACCCCATCACGAGGCAACTGTGGGGATCCACCTCTTTTATTCTCCGGGCAGCTGCAGCGGCAAGGAGGAAAAAATCTTCGTCCGATCCTTTCCAGAAGAGCCAGTTGGGTTCGTTCCAGATCTCGTACGCATGGATTCTTCCCTTGTAACGTCTTGCCACTCCTTCCACATACTGGAGGAAGTAAGGAATCTTATCCGGTTCTATGTGTCTCCGTGCTTCCTTCTCCTCCTTCCCGTAGATCCAGGGCACATCGTAGGCCAGTACCGCGAGAACTTTCTTCCCCGCCCGTTCCGCATTCTCCACGAACCTGTCCCATCGGGAGAAATCCCACTGCTTGGTTCTTTTTTGGATAGAATCCCAGCGGAAGGTGCTTCGGATCCACGAAACCCCCATCTCATTCAGTAATCGATTCTCCTTTTCCGTGAACCTCCCTCCCGCATGGGCCATACCGAAAGCGTCTATAGGAATCTCCCGAGGCACTTGCAAGGAATAGGGGGGCGTGACGCAACTTAAAAAGGCAAAGGCAATGAAAAGGAAAAACACTTTTCCTACCAATAAGATTGTTCTCACCGGTGTATTCCATTGACAGTATATCATGTTCGATTTATTCTTCAATTCGTTTATCAGAATGAGGGAATGATTCAGATGGCAGTCATAGACGTATTTGCCCTGTTATATCCCTTCCATCTGAGGTTGCTCTAATGACAGTTACCGGGAGAAGTCTCTAAGAGGAAGGCAGTTTAAAACAGGGATAATCTCTCTGGACGATATATGCCAATCACCTCAAGATGAGAGGCTTCTCGCTATGCACGAGGTGATGTATGGCGTTATTTGCGAACAACAAACCTCCCTATTCAGAAAATAAAATCTACGCTAAGACCACCCATCCGGATGAGCAACGATTGATTCGACTGTGTACCTGCCCTCTTCCACTGATATTCGCTGAATTAAACACCACCCCTAAAGGGCTTTCAGAACAGGAAGCGGCAGAACGCCTTTCGACAATCGGAAGAAACGAAGTTCCCTCTACCCGAAAATTGAGTTTTTGGGCTGACATATTGGAACGTTTTTCGAGTCCTCTTGTAATACAACTTATAATAATCGCAAGCATATCGGCGGTTATCGGAGAAGTAAAATCCTCTATCCTTGTGGGTGCCATGATCATACTCAGTGTAGGTCTTTCCTATGTTCTAGACACCCGTTCAAACCGCGAGGTAGAAGCCCTGGGGAAGAGAGTCCAATCCCGTACCTTCGTTCTGCGGGACGGGAAAGAAACAGAGATCCGTATGTCTGAAATAGTTCCTGGCGATGTTGTACTCCTCCAGGCGGGTGCCATCATTCCGGCAGATGTACGGTTAATACGTGCCAAAGACTTTTACGTAAGTGAATCCGCCCTCACCGGCGAATCCATGCCGGTAGAGAAAACCGCTTCCGTCAAATCAGTAGAAATCCGGACTGCTCTGGAACTCCCTAACGCTTGTTTCTGGGGTACGAGTGTAACCAGTGGTACAGCGAAGGCAGTGGTGATTCACACCGGAGTCCGGACGCTCTTTGGAGCCATATCCCAAAAGTTAGGGGACCGGAGGGATGAAACAAGTTTCGAACGGGGTATTCGGTCATTTACCTGGCTAATGATTCGTTTCATGCTGATCATGGTGAGTGCCGTTTTCTTGATCGTCGGGATCACGAAAGGACGCTGGTTAGAAGCACTCCTCTTTGCTCTATCCGTTGCTGTGGGGCTCACTCCAGAAATGCTTCCCATGATCGTTACGGTGAACCTGGCAAAGGGCGCCATATCGATGGCCAAAAAGAAAGTGATCGTTAAAAAACTGCCTTCCATTCAGAATCTTGGGGCTATCAATATCCTTTGTACGGACAAAACCGGAACCCTGACTCAGGACCGGGTTATTCTAGAACACCATGTGGATATCACAGGCAACAAGAGCGAAGAAGTACTCAACTATGCGTACCTTAACAGCTACTTTCAAACAGGACTGAAGAATCTTTTAGATCGTGCCGTTCTCGAATTCGCAGACCTTAGTGTAGAAGAATGCCATTTGGTGGATGAACTTCCCTTTGATTTTCAGCGACGGAGAATGTCTGTTGTAGTAGAGTATGAGGGGAATAATGTTCTGATCTGCAAAGGAGCTGTGGAGGAAATTTACACCTGCTGTACCCACTATCAGATTGAAGAAGAGATATACCCTTTGATCGATATGATACGGGTAGACCTGTTCGAAGAAGTGCAAAAATTGAATCAGGATGGATTCCGTGTATTGGGAATTGCCTACCGCGAGTTTCCAACCACAAAAAGAGTTTTCAGTGTGGAAGATGAAAGCCAGCTAATCCTCCTAGGATACATCGCGTTCATGGATCCTCCGAAAGAGTCTGCCACCGAAGCAATAAAACTACTTTCACGTTCAGGCGTACAAATAAAAGTGCTTACCGGAGATAACGATCTAGTAACCGCGAAAATCTGTAGGGACGTCGGTATTCCCTTCCAGAATATTATTTCTGGGCAGGAATTGGTAGGCTTAGACAGGGAGCAGTTCGCCCGCAAGGTACGGGAGAACTCCGTGTTTGTGAAACTCAACCCCCTGCAAAAAGAGCAGATTGTGAAGGAGCTGCAAAACCAGGGTAACGTAGTGGGGTATCTAGGAGATGGAATCAACGACGCTCCCGCATTAAAAGCAGCCGATGTGGGTATTTCTGTAGATGCGGCGGCCGATGTAGCGAAGGAAGCAGCCGATATTGTTCTGCTGGAAAAAAGCCTTCTAGTACTGGAAGAAGGGATCCTTGAGGGACGAAGAATCTTTACAAATATAATAAAATATATTCGAATGGGGGCGAGCTCCAACTTCGGCAACATGTTTAGTGTGTTGGGAGCAAGTTACATTTTACCCTTCCTCCCCATGAAACCGATCCAGATACTCACGAACAACCTCCTGTATGATCTATCCCAAACAGCAATTCCGATGGATCGGGTGGATTCAGAACAGATTGCAAAACCAATAACCTGGGACATTCAGAATATCAAACGGTTTATGCTTTGTATAGGACCGATTTCTTCCATTTTCGATTATGCAACCTTTGCCCTGATGTGGTTTGTGTTTAAGGTAAATCAATATTCCTCCTTCAGTTCACCGCAAGAAGCGATATACCTGGAAAAACTATTCCAGACAGGTTGGTTTGTGGAATCCCTCTTAACCCAAACGTTGATTGTGCACATCATTCGAACGAAAAAGGTGCCTTTCATCCAGAGCAGTGCTTCCGCACCCATGATGCTTATGACTCTTGTAGTGATGTCGATAGGGGTGTGGCTTCCCTATTCTCCCTTCGCGCCGACTCTAGGGCTCATTCCACTGCCACCGATGTTTTGGAGCTGGATTGCCTTATTTCTAGCATTGTATATTCTGCTGACACATAGGGTAAAGCTCTGGTTTATCCGCAGGTTCGAAGGAGGCTGACCATGGACAGTATTCTGGATGCTCTGCAGGAAGGCCGGTTATTTGAACTGCCGGAAAATGACAAGACCCACGCTTTACAATTTCTCGCCCATATCATAGAAGCTTTTCCTCAGATACCCGCAGGAACGGATATCGTGGGGACCGTAATGTCGAGGGAACAGGCTATGAACACCGCCATCGGTAAAGGTTGGGCTTGTCCCCATGCTCGCGTTGATTTCGATGAGGACCTCGTGTGTGTAATCGGGTGGAGCCCCCATGGGATCGACTACGGGGCTCCCGATGGTCAACCTGTCTACCTAATCATCATGTACCTCGTTCCATCCAACCAGCGGAACCATTACCTTCGGGAGATTTCCATCCTGGCAAAGGCTCTGAAATCCTCTCTCCGCGTCACTGATCTTCCCTCGATCAAAGAATTGAACGATGTTCGCAACTTACTTCTAGATTTAATTTCAGAAAGCAAAGAAACATCAGGGCCCGATGCCCGGGCAAGGATGATCCGGCTCCAGACAAAACAGCAAACGCCGCTTCAATCGGTGAGTGACCTGTCCCGCCTGATCATTGAACCGGTTTCCATCCTGGTAAGTCCCGGCAGTAAACCTATTGCCCTAACCCAGAATCAATGTCTCATGCAAACAGTAGAAAGCTCCGCATCCCTGCCAGATCGGATCGAAACCGAAGGGGTCTTCCAGAATGATGTATGGCGTATCGTGAAACGAAATGCCACTACCTACCAGGGGGGGAGAACGCTGTATGATTGCCTTGCCTTTTCCTTCCGGAAAGGATAGGTTCAATTACCTATGTCACGAATAGATACCAACGTTATCGAAGATGCAAAGGAAATCCTAGAAGGCCATTCGAAGAAAGGATTCGTAAAAAGGGTACTTCCCTTTTTGGGGCCTGCCTTCATTGCCAGTGTGGCGTACGTGGATCCGGGGAATTTCGCCACCAACATTTCCAGCGGAGCGCAGTTTGGGTACACCCTATTATGGGTGATTCTGGCCAGCAATCTAATGGCCATGCTTGTCCAATCACTCGCCGCTAAATTAGGAATCGCCACCGGAAAGAATCTGGCGGAACATTGCAGACTTCGATATCCCAGAGGGTTCGTACTTTGCCTCTGGATCATAATGGAATTAGTCGCCATGGCTACGGACCTGGCGGAATTCCTCGGCGCCGCCGTGGGATTCAACCTACTGTTTGGCGTGCCCATGGGCATTGCAGCTGTTCTCACAGGGATTACCACATTTCTCATACTGGCCCTCGAACGGTATGGGTTTCGATCGCTGGAAGCGGTCATTACAGGACTCGTGTCTGTAATTGCCCTCTGTTATTTAATAGAACTTGGAATCGGGAAACCGGACTGGGGTCTTGTGATTCGGCACACACTGGTTCCCCAGTTCAAAGGTTCGGAGAGCGTACTCCTGGCAGTTGGTATACTTGGTGCTACCGTGATGCCCCATGCGATCTACCTTCACTCTGCCCTGACGCAAGAAAGAATTGTCGTCAGGCAAGAAACCTTGATGAAAAGATTGTTCCGGTACGAACTAATCGATGTGGTTGTAGCCATGGGGATCGCCAGTATGGTCAATGGAGCGATGCTTATCATGTCGGCTGCAACCTTCCATGCCAAGGGTTTAACTCAAATCGGCACCCTGGAGGAAGCGTATCGAACTTTGGAACCTCTCCTGGGAAAAGCTTCTAGCTGGATCTTTGCCATCTCTCTCTTGTTTTCCGGCCTTTCCTCCGCCTCGGTAGGGACGATGGCCGGTCAGGTGATTATGGCCGGGTTCATGCAATTCGAAATACCGATATGGATCCGACGATTGGTTACCATGCTCCCTTCCATTGTCATCATCTCTTTGAACTTCGATCCTACCAGATCTTTAGTAATCAGTCAGGTCCTGTTGAGTTTCGGTTTACCCTTCGCAATTTTACCTTTGGTCTCGTTTACCAGCGACAAACGCCTCATGGGACCGCTGGTCAATAGGACTAGCAGCCGGCTTCTTGCCTACCTTGTTGCAGCCATAATCATTGTCTTAAATGTGTACCTGCTTATAACGATTCTTTAGGGGGATTAACCTATGTATCGAAGGATTCTCGTGCCATTGGATGGATCGAAACTCGCGGAAGCGGCCCTTCCTTTGGCTCTCCGAATTGCGAAATGTTTCGATTCCGAGGTGATCCTGTTTCATGGTCTAGAGCAAAATCCCCCAGAAACGATCCATGGAGAACCCCATATACGTAGCCGGGAGGATGCAAAGCACTATTTCCAGGCTTTGCAAGAGTCTCTATCCAGAGAAGTGGAGGGAAGCAAGGTAACCTTCACGATCCACATACACGAAGAAAAATACCGCGATGTCGTAACCAGCATCGTAGATCACATCCAAGAACTAAAACCAAACCTGATCGTCCTCTGTTCCCATGGGCAGCCGTCTCTCAAGAAGAAGCTACTTGGTTCCATTCCCCTAAAAATTCTTAGCCGAGGGACGATTCCGGTACTTCTTGTCCGTAAACCCATGGGTACTATTAAGGAGGTTTTAGTTGCGTTGGATAGCAGTTCTCGTCATGATGAAGCGATAGAAACTGCCGTTCACCTTTCGGACGCTTGGGGTACAAAGCTCACCCTTCTTACAGTAGTGCCTACGGTTCCCACACTGAAAGGATCGCCCTTTGCCGCAGGGCTGCACTTACCCAAAACTACTCGAGCACTGCTTGATCTGGAAGATCTTGCCATCCGTGAACATCTGGACACACATATGAAACAAATAGGAACCATAAAAGGGTCTATCCATACCATCGTCCAAAGGGGTGATCCCGTGAAAAAGATCATCCAAACCGCAAACTCCATAGATTCCCCCCTTCTGGTATTGGGAACTCATCGAAAAATCGGTCTAGAAGCCTTCTGGTCAGGAAGCGTAGCTATGCAGGTGGCTTCCAGGTCTGAGTTTCCAGTTTTTTTAGTGCCGCTTTCAAGAGCAACATAGGAAAAAGGGATTGCACCTTTGTAATTTTTTCCCCATACTTGCCCCATGAATATCGGACTGATCGGTTTGCCCAAAGCTGGAAAAACCACCATCTTCAACGCCCTCACCGGACAAGCGGCCGAGACTGCCGAGTACGACACAGGCAAGGTAGAACCCAATGTGGGGGTTGTGCCCGTAGCGGATGAGCGGGTTGAAAAGCTTTCTGCCCTGTACAACCCCCGAAAAACGATCCACGCCACCATCGAGTTCATCGACTTCGTGGGAGCTCATCAGGGGGCTGCCAAGGGTGGACTCTTCTCGGGCGAGGGAATGGCTCTGATCAAAACAGCGGATGCCCTGGCTCTGGTGTTGCGGAATTTTTCCAATCCCACGATCGAGGGGTTGTTGGGACCTCCCAAACCTCTGGGGGATCTCGAAACCTTGATGGATGAATTGATTCTATCCGATCAGGTGGTTGCGGAACGGAGACTCGAACGAATCCGGCAGGATCATCAGCGGGGGAAGAAGACCCCCCAAACCCTTGCGGAAGAGAAGGTGATGGAACGCCTCGTCCAAGGGTTAACCGAGGGGCGTCCTGTACGTTCCGTCCCCTTAACCCCCGAAGAGCAGAAGTTGATTGGCGGGTATAAATTCCTTACCGCCAAAAGCATCCTGATCCTGCTGAACTCGGATGAAAGCCGCTACGGAAAGGACCCTCGATTAACCGAAGCATTGCATGGGAAGGTAAAAGGATGGGAAGGAACACAGAATACGGAATCTTCCAGCCCTGCTCCAGGCTCCATCCCGGTAATCGAGTTTGCCGGCAAGTTCGAGATGGAACTCGCTCAACTGGATCCTTCCGATCGGGAAGCCTTCATGGCCGATATGGGTATTGGGGAATCCGCTCGATCTCGTCTCACCCGGGCCGCCTACGAAGCGTTGGGGTACATCAGCTTCTTTACGGTAGGGGAAGACGAGGTACGCGCGTGGACCATCCGGAAAGGGGAAACGGCCCTGGATGCCGCAGGCACGATCCATTCCGATCTGGCTCGAGGGTTCATCCGCGCCGAATGCTTCACCGTAAAAGACCTTCTCGAGCTCGGTTCAGAGAAGGCAGTGAAGGATAAGGGCCTGTTCCGGCTGGAAGGAAAAGAGTACATCGTGCAGGATGGGGATATTCTCCATATACGGTTCAGTGTGTGATTTATTCTATATTGAGGGATAGGGAATGATAGATCGGGCATACTTCGATCGCTCCGGCGCTACGGAAGGAGATCCAAAGGTATACCTCTACGCTCTTTCGGACTGCGAACACTGCAGAGCGGGGATGGCTTACCTCGATGCCCACCGGATTCCCTACCGTTACGTGTACGTAGACCAGCTTCCGCCGGAAGTACGCATCAATTTCAAGAAAGAAGTCGGCCGAAGATTCTACCGAAACCTTCTGTTCCCCATGCTGGAGCTTCCGAATGGGGAACTTCTTTTCGGCTTCGAAGAACCCATCTGGCGAGAAAAGCTCGACCTTCCTTCTCTATAAACAGCATAGCCGGAGGCTTCTTGCAAGGCGGCTATGCTTTCTACGCGGGGCCTCTTACAAAACATGGTTTCTTTCAAGGCGGGGCTGCTTTTAGCAGGATCGCTGCCTAACCCGACAAACAGGAAGCATGCCTTGATAACGGCTCACAGCTACAGCCCGTTACTCGCGCAAGCGGTAAAATAGGGAAACATGCCGCCTTATAGGCTCACAAGAACTCGCCGCTTAACCAGCGAACCCTGGAAACGAGCCTTGATAAAAGCTCACAGCAGCAGGCTCGCTGCCCAAAAGGCAAGGGGAATCGTGCACACCCCCAATAACGTGGAGACAAGGATCATCGTCCCGGAGAAAGCGGCATCCGCCCCATACCTGCGAATGATGATGTAGGAAAAGACCGCAGAAGGGAGGGAAGATCCCACCACGAACACGATGCCTACCTCATGGGTCAATCCGAAGATCCAGGCACCCGCAAACCCCAACAGGAAGCCTCCCACAACCCGTAGAAGGAGGCCTCCCCATAGGTGCCGGTCGAAGGATATCCGTTGATTCCGCAGCGCTACTCCCAACGAAAAGGCCGCAAGGTTTGCCATCCCGGATCCCCCGAACTCAGCCGTTCGGAGAACCAATTCGGGCAGGTGAATCCCCGCATACCGAACGAAAAAACCCGCAACCATACTCCTATTATGGATTCTCGAATCACGGATACTCGAGAGGCTGCCGGCCCCCGAGGGGATGCATGTCCCCCACCTCTCAACGCGCGGAAAGCGCTTCATCCTCCTCCGTCACAACTGCCCCGCCGTACAGGTGGTAAAGGAGTCTGGAAAGGGCAGGTGCGGGATCGGGTACGCCGGCTCGATCCAGTCGATTGTAGAAGAGAGAACTCTCACCTCGCATGAACTTTCTCTGGATCCTTCTGTAGG
>Ga0123519_10001943_pt1 | contig 35215 bp, 39 predicted proteins | sample YelNatPaOPRAMG02_FD_87396 | JGI IMG/M metagenome (GOLD analysis project Ga0123519, IMG submission 87396) | Hot spring microbial communities from Yellowstone National Park - Yellowstone National Park OP-RAMG-02 (version 2) | ecosystem: Environmental > Aquatic > Thermal springs > Hot (42-90C) ... | reverse complement strand
CTGAAGGATGTGACGCGACGCGACGCGACGCGACGCCACAAAGATATGAGCATCCGTCCTCAGCCCTCATGTGCTTTATGCGGCCGCTGGAGATCCGCTTTTGCGATAAGGCATTTCGGAACCTTTTCATCGTATTCGAGTTGAGCCTGTATTATGCACGTGTTGTTCGTGCCCGCCTGGAGATACACACATGTGTTGGCAGAAACGAGGAGTGCTTGTACCAAATGCCCTGAACGGAGCGACGCACCGCCTGATCCTCTACAGCTTTGTTCAGGTACAAGCACTCCTGCGTTTACGCCAACACATGCACAGCTGCTCTGCATGCGTGGCATCAGGGATTTGCGGTGAGTCAGACGCAGACCCCCGGTGTCAAGAGGCGCTCGCAGGGCAAGCTAATCCTTCCGGGGCTGAGCTCTGGTACCATCGCGCGGTCGTAAACGCGGATGCCTCTGCGTCCAGGGTCTTCTCAGAAGACGATCATTCAACTAGGTCTCTTTCTCAGTGCCTGTCGTCGCCACGTTCATGTTACGGAAGCGTTCCCTGAAGGCACGCTCCATTGCGCGGACCTGATGAGACCGCGGCTCTCAAGCATAGAGGATAGTGCTCGATGCAGTTCAAGCTGTTCCTGGAAGCTCAGGTCCGCGATATAGGCAAGTAAGTTTCCCACGTCTGGTGCCGAGACACTAACCGCGTTGAGTCGGTACACAAAAGTGAAAGCGCCCATGAGAAGCTGGCAGTCCATGCGGTCCGTTACTCCACCATGGCCGGGAATCAGGTCTGCGAAATCCTTCACTCGGAAGGCCCGCTTAACGCCTGAGGCAAAGAATCCCCCAAATGGCCCCAAAGTCGAGGCAAATGCCGCTAGCACCATCCCATGAATGATGATCGGTTTGATCAACAGAACGTCACGCTTGAGAAACGGTCGAGCCCAGCTGGGAACCGCAAAAGGCTGGGGAAGAAACGTCGGCGGGACACTGCAGTGGAGCGGTGGATCCGGCCGAAGGATATCGCAATCGCCAAAATCAGTCTTGGGACAGACCATGTACTCAAAGCGTGAGAGGTGATGGGTGAGCAGAATACCGGCAACGAAAGTGAAAATGGCGCCCCCGATGTAGCCCTCCCAGGTTTTTTTCGGCGACAGCGCGGTCAATCGTGTGCGGCCGAAAAAGAACCCCACACAATAGGACATGATATCGTTAGTGATGATCATCAGTGCCGGCAGTAGAAACCAGATGAGACCCTCTTTGATGTTGAAGATGATGAAGTTCGCCTGCGCAACGACCACTAAAAGCAGCATAAGCATACGAGCGAACTCATTCAGCTGGTGGCGATAGCATCCCGGGCGGAGTGAGAGCACAAACATCATGAAGCCGATAAGGAAGAGCCAAAACGAGACGAACGTATGGTGCATGAGTAAGAATACGAGCGGTCGCTTTGTCATGAACGCGAATCTCTTGTCGTAAAAGTGACTCAGCGTGCGTTTCCCGTAAATGAAGTACATCGCACTAAGCAGGAACCATGTATTGATCGTCCGAAAGAGCGGAATGCGGCGTTTGCTGGCCTGCAGATATCCAATGGAAAGCACTTCCTTCGCAATGAGTGCTTGCAGCACAAAGACCATCAAGGCAACTTTCTGGTGCCCCAGGTAGACAATGCGAGTGAAAATCGTGAGCATGACGAGCGTAAAAACCGCTCTGACTGCAAAAGAGCGCAGTTTCTGAAGTAACCCGTCGCTTTTCGCGCGGACTTCCCTAAGGCTGTGTCCTTCGCGCAAACCCTGGAGGGCAGTGCTTCCGTCGCCGGTTGCTGTGTCGACTGGTCGGCTCCGAACGCGCCTCTGCTCCCAGGGGAGCGCCTGTCTGCGGAGGCTGCCAGGAGGCGTGCTTTCGCCAGCTTCCCAAGCGTGTTCAGCAGTACGTGTGTGCAACTTGCGTGCCGAATAAGGTGTTTCGACTTCCGGCTGGCGCCTGTGCTCGTTCGTTTCGGCGGTGTCGTCCGTGTCCGAGCCGCTCGTTGTGTCCGGCTCCGTTTCTGAGCAGATGTGCAGACTCTGGTTTACGAAAGCTTTCGGCACCTGGGACAGCTCCTTTCTGCCATTTCGTGTTCGACGAGCTTCCATGCCAGCAGCGTCCGGTCCTCCGCTGCGCATCTCGTGAGTTCCGTACCAAAAGCTGGGAGCTCCCAAGTGCCCAGTCGCCGTAGGGCGATCAGTCCGCCACCTTTGTCAGAGGCCAAGCCGCTGGCTCGTGTTCTCTCGTAGCCAGCGGAGCGCCTACAGCGTTTCCTAGCAGGGCACCGAGCGTCCTGAACGTCTCCGCAAACTTTCAGAGTTGTGGGAGCTCAGTCTGGTACCTATACAAGTGCTTACGAATGCGTACGGGTGTGCTTCAGCTACGAATGCGCGTGAGAGCAACCGCGAGTAATGCGCTGCGCTTCCTGGACTGGACAGGAAGCTGCGTTAAGCAGCCGTTTGGGAAAGCGTTATTAAATTTTGCTGTGTTTCAGTATCGTGGAGCTTTTGAGTTCCACCATTTAATGAAGAGACTTTATGGAGCCGTTTAGGGTACAAGTATCACCAGAACTGGATCAAAAACACACAATAAGGTGTTCGGTACTGGGAGCTCTACACTGACCACGCGTGGAAAACACATAGCGGGTAGCTGCTCACGGGTTCGGGCGTGTCTCGTTACCCGAATGCTGACATGGCTTGCAACTATTTTTCAGAGGTGTTGGGGAACCGAACCTAGCGTGTGGGGCTCGCGTGGCTGGCGCTGTCGTGGTGCGCCGCTTCAAGGGCGCTCTGCTTGATGTTCGCTTTGCGTAACGGGTCCTCTGTCCATAGGTTCGCTCTTCGGTTCGTGGTGCCCTGGGCGAGCGCCGATAGCCGTTAGCGTCGCTAGAGCACGTACGAGTATTACTCAGGGAACGTGTATGCAACCGTCAGGGCAACGCTTCGCCGACAAGACTGCTGCTCCCTCAAGGTGTTTGGGCGCCTTCCCGTAGCCGATGCAAATGCTCCCCGCAGCCGTTCTCCACCGTCATTCTAAACGGATCTGTTTGTGCAGAATATGCAGGCATGCACATTGTCGCATGCTTCTACATGTCTGGAAGATTCACCTTGAGCTATATATGCAGGCATGCACATTGTCGCATGCTTTCAGCACTGCAAACTCTACATACATGCACGAGAGGTTCCTCATCTCGCGGTGCATAGAGGCGACCGCTTAGCAGTATGCCTTGTGTATATCGATGTCATTATTTTGTGTGTCCGTCAATTGCGGTCCTCTGCCTTACTTGCAACCTCCGAGAGGTTAGCCACGACGAAGTGGTATCGTGCGCATGCACTGCTCAGTTTGGCGTTCCTGGACCTCACCTATTCAAGGATGCATCGTCACAGTCGCGGAAGTATTCGCAGAGGCGGATAATTTGAGGCACTGTACCCGGCAGCTACTGGGTGTCCAGTAGCGCGGGGTTCCGCCTTCTGTCACAACACTCCAATGGATCGTTGCAATGTCGGAGGCGTTGGTGCTAGCTCCGTCAGCGTATCGCTCAGTGTCTGGGGTATTTCGCTAGTTTTGTTGCCGGAGGGTTATCTCCTGCATCCATCAGAGCACACTGGATTTCGGGCTGTGGGTCCCTGACTGCATGCATCTCTTGCATGAGAACGAGACGCTCAGCGCGTAGTTCAGCAAGCCGCTGCTCGAGGCTAGCTATGCTATCCTGCAGGCGTAGTTCTGAGAGTTCGCTGCCCCCGAAACAGGAGCTTACAACTTTCTTCATTCTCGGAAAATATTCGAGCAGAAGCGCATCCTTCAGTCGCTCCAACTCCCGACGCTTTTCCCGCAGCATCAGAGCGCTGACCTCGTCAGCACGTTGCTGCCAAGAAGCAGCGTCATCTGCACGTTCGTCTCCATCCGAGGGTTCTCTACCAGATTGTTCACGAGCAAGTTCCAACTCCGGTACGGTGTCTACGTGCAGGGTGTCGAGTGCAAGCTCTAAGGCACGCGCCACTCTGGGCAGGAAGCAGAAAGCGCTCAAGATGTCTTCTGTAACCAGCTCACCGCGAGTTTCTAGCCGGGACAGCGCTTCTGCGAGAGCAGCCGGCTGGCTCTGCGACCATTGCTGGCTCCCAGCTTCCATTTACGTATCGATGAAGGCCTCCAAAACGAGGGTCTTGCGTTAGCAGCGAGCTCGAAAGCGTACAAACAAGTACATTCCACGTCGGCGGAGCGGTAGCGCCAGCATCCCAGTGCTGTTGCAGCTGGCAGTGCCCTTGAGCCGTACGCAGCGAGCTGCAAAGAACCTCCTTTGCACGTTCTTGGAAAGGTGAGCGACTGTAGGCGCGTGGGCATGATCTTGCATAAACTGGAGTACTTGCGGAAGAAAACTATCTTGCTAGCGAGTCAATCGCCACGAAGGAGAGAGATCTTGCGTCTACTAGGTTTAGAGCCTGTCGTCGTGCCGTCCGGATTCGATGAGGAGTCTCTTGACAAAGGAGTCTTTGTAACGCCAGCGGCATACGCAGAAGAGAACTCCCGACGAAAAGCATTCGCGGTCTTGGAAAAGCTGAAAGACCGGAACGCGTTGAAAGTGGAAACGGAGCCGCTGAAACCGGACTTTATCGTGAGCAGCGATACGATCGTCGTCCTGGACGGGCATATACTGGAGAAGCCAACGGACGAAGGCGACGCCTTTCGAATGCTCCAGCTTCTATCGGGACGCAAGCACTTGGTCATCTCCGCGGTTACGGTGCTGAATGCCATTAACCTAGAGAGCCGTACCTTCCACATGGAAACTGAGGTTGAGTTTGCGGAACTGATGCCCGAAGAGACCTGGGCATATATTCGGACTGGGGAACCCATGGACAAGTCCGGTGCCTACGGCATCCAAGGATACGGTGGTGCTCTGGTTCGTCGGATCGAAGGCGACTTCTTCTGCGTCATGGGGCTGCCCATGCATGAATTCTGTAAAGTGCTGTCAGAAATGCTGGATTAAGATGACGGCTCACTAGGATGCAGTTCTTGAACGTGCTCCGTGCCGCATGCCGCTAGAAGTACGCACCCTGTTTGGGACAGGTTCACGAAGAAGTTATGCTCCCGAAATGTTCGCCTGTGCTGGCGTCTGTGACTTGTTTTCTCTTGCACAGGCGCTTAGAGTCATAAGTATGTTTGTTTCCGTCTGTAATAAGTCAAATTAGTGCGATTGTGGAAGCTGCCTTCATTGCAATGCCCTCGACGTGAGAGGCTCCTTGCCGGAGGCTGATTCCGAACGACACGCTGCTTGGTCACGATCCTGGAATACGCAGTGTGTGTAGATGATTGCAGGCTCCATTTTCGGCTGTTTCATATATGCGACAGAAGGCGCTGGGCATGACGAGGTCTTGCAATGACCCAAATGGCGCACCTGAACGATCTCCGGATTGTAAACCGCTCCTCGGGGCTTCCGTGCTCGCTGCAGATCCATAAAGCGTAACTACAGAGCACTTAGCATCTGTTGCACGAGTAGGAAACTGGATGGAATGCTCCACTCCAACCTGCGGCGATGCAGCACAGCAGATCCAGATACAATATTTGCAGGACATTTCGCGTCAAGTGCACAGGTAGGAAACTGAAAAGAGTGCTCCGCTCCAACCTGCGGCGATACAGCACATCAGATACAGGTAGAGTCTTTGCAAGACATTTCGCGTCAGTTGCACAGTTAGGAACCTGACAAGAGCACTCCACTCCAGCGAACCGCAATGCAACACAGCAGATCCAAATAAGTCTTTGCTGGACATTTCGCGTCAAGTACACAGATAGGAACCTGAGAAGAGCGCTACGCTCCAGCGTGCTGCACCGCAGCCCGAGCTCTATACACGAGATACGCGCTGAAGCGAGGCTCCCGAGCACATCCAGAGCTACTAGCGACTGTCCAGGGCCCACCGGACGTCGATGCGTCACTAGGATTAGACAGGTCCGCGGGAATTGAACATTTAATCGAAGATCAATGGTTCCGATTTCATCTCGACTTTATGATTGCCAGGATGTGGTGCGTTAATCGCGATCACATAAGCGCTTCGGGCTCTTCCAGCTCCATCAGCTTCGCGCACAAGGACGGCACAACCTGTGCAGGCCAGAGACCCTCGACGATTCGCTCCCTACCGAGCAGGATCAAGCGTAGGTCGTAACTGTAGGGGCTGCCCGAGGCGCCTAGCCACATCAAACTGCTCTCGAACTCGGCAACAATTCTGCTGCTTTCTCCGTCAGACGCGTTCCACGAAATTCGCTCCTTACAAAACCCATCCCCCGAATGCACGGGTACACCTTGCGCGGTGGGTTTCGACGCCACGCCATTCATTATATCGCCCATTTTGTACTGTAGGGCCTGCACCAGCCTCCGAAAATGCCGGAATTCCTCGCGCGAGAGTGCAATCGTCCAATGATCATCGCCCACGAGAGCACAGTCAGACGGCGGTGCCGCGGGATCGTGGCCGATCTTGAAACCTGGCCCGCTGAAAACATACTGGGGACGTACGCCTCGCGGTGCCGAATGATCGCCATCGCGTACTATAAGCGAGCAGCAGCCATTGATATCGCACTCCACGATCATTTGCGCAGGCTCACTTTTCTGGATTGGGAGCTCCATGGCAGGAGCAGAGTATTCATCGCCTTGCAGTTGCTGCCCCATTTCGTCCAGATTTGGAGTCGACGCTGCTGTGTAGGTTACGCTGTTTGCATAGTCGTCACCGGCATCGTTCCGGCCCGTCCGAGGAAGCTGGTACCAGCCGGTCGTGTCCTGCTCGGGCTCGACAAACAGCTCCGCATCGGAGACCGCAACTTTCCTTCCGACTTGCGCGCGAACTGCCTCTTGTCCGGACGCCGCCTTGCCCTCTTCTGGGCGCATCTTTGCCCGCACCTCTTGCAGCAGCTCGTCGAGCTGTGAGCGCAAATCGTCCAGTGCTTTCATCGCCTGCTTGCGCATCCGCTCCCTTCGTTCGCTGATTGCCCTCAGCTCAGCCTTAAGCTGCTCCTGTGTCTTCCGCGGCCGCATAGGAAGCACGCTGGGAATATCCGCATGCGACTCGCCTGAATCGCTGGACGGTATCGAAGACGACTCCTGGAGCGTTATCAGCGGTGCCGTCGCGCCACGGCGTCGCCTGCCGGTGCCCTTAGCATCTACCCTGGAGCTTGATCTCGCTGCCACGGCAACCGAGGGACACAGACTCCAGGCACCGGGATACGCAAAACCAATCATAAGCACAAAAATAAACGCGTATCTCTGCGCAGCTCAGAGAAACTCCAACGGTGTCACCGCTTGCAGCAGCGAATCGAGGAGAGTTTTCTCGGAATGAACTGCGAATGTGCACCGGGTCGCGACGGTGCTCAACTGGAAGCCGCCGCCGCCGCCGCCGATGCCGCCGCGCTGCACATCTGAATGGATTGACGGGCGATACAGGATGTTGTTGTGGTACAGTCTTTCATCTCCATTGTGTTCCATCCCCGGGGTTCTTTTTCTCAAATGCTTTTCGCAGTTTATAGCAGATTCGGCACAAGTGCGTTCATTTAAAAGAAGTACAAATTCCAAAGGAGCGGTACGGACATGGAAGTCTAGGATCCTGGAGGGTCGATGTCGGCGGCTGCTGGAAAAAGCACGGAATACAATGCCGAGCTCAGAGGACCAAGAGAAGATGAAGAGGCAAAAGCAGGAGGTCCGACGTCAACAGCAATTCGAAAGGCTAGACTGTGAAGAGATTGTAGTGGAAGCCAGTCTTCATCGACATATCAATGATCCGCACAAGCGAAATATGCAAGAGGCCATCAGAAACCGTATCGCGTCGTACTCTACGAGTGTTTGTATCGCTTCTCCAGGAATAATCCGTTTGGTGAGGGAGATGGATCACGACGTGACGGAGATCAAAACAGTCGAGGTTTCGGGGGAATTTTTCGACAGGACCTTTATTCGTTACCTGATGGTTGGCACAGGGGAAATGTCGAGGAGAAATGAGCGAGTGCAAGCCCCGCACGAAAATCATGCTGAATAACGCTTCAACGGTACTAGATATAGGGACACTGGCGAATCTACGAATACGGCGTGATGGACAACATCACGAACCTGAAGAGCCATATGACCGTGAACCTCAAACGCTTCATGATACGCTCCATCTTTGCGTTCTTCCCTGGCCTGTCTCGCAAGCGGACATGGGCCATCATCGATGTCAGCATGAACGATCGTCGGAACGAAGAGGAGATCGAAATTGTCGGTAAGAAGACGCCACGCAAGAGAAAGAATGAAGCTTCTGTAATCCGCGCGACTATTCATGAGCACCGTGCGGTCTTGGGTCTTGTAAATCCAACAGAAAAGGTAACAGATACAAAAAAGACGCTATCCCCTCATCCTGCGCTGTTTCGTCCTCCTGAACCGAGAGCTCGAACGCAAGCCCGATATGGAGCAGCGTGTGGAAGAAAAAGCAGAGTCGGTGGAACGGAAGGTTTCCCTACTTGGGAAGCGCTTCGGCGTCGTTCTGTTGTGCAACATAAAGTCATGTTTCATGAGTATCGATTCCAGCGTCCTTTACGGTATTATGAGGGATATGTGTCCGGAGTTCTTTATCAGCAACAAGGAGTTTACAGGTCAAAACCGGGAAACTTATTGGAGAAATAGATTCGATTCAAGCGTTTCAACACGAGCAAGAAAAGGGTACGCACGGGGCGATCGAAACCGATGTATTAGCCATGCGTGTGCACTATCAGCGCTTAACGGCATATTGTCCAGTTCCGTCGTCGGCTTCGCCCTCGGCGAAGCACAAAAAGAAGAAGGCGGGCCCTGGAACGTATAATCCCCCGGAGAACAACTTTGTCGTCGGCGTGGGCCCTGAGAACAAGGATATCATGGGCATCGCTGTGTCCAAGTGTGGGGAGGATGGTATCGACGGCAACTTATGCAAAAAAAGACATGCATCTTTTAAAGCTATCGAGAGCGAAATATTACAGAGATTCTGGGGTATTTAATGCGAGGAAACTAATTGAGATGTGGAACTCAGGAGTAAAGGAGCATCTGGAAGCGATCAGCAATGTAACGCGCCGCGGAGTGTACTTTCGAGTTTTTCCGGAATTCATGGAAACCCAAGCTGCTCATTACGAGGAGCAGCGGAAAGAGTACACAAAGCCGCGTTGGGCTCGTCAGCGTATGAACCTGTACAGACTGAAGCAGCACGCACTCGCCGACTTCCTTAATCTGTTGACCATCCTCAAGGAGGACAAGAGTCAAAGGCTTTTATTGGCACACGGAGCAGGGAACTGGGCGTCCAAAAAAGGGAGCATACGAGCTCTATCGGCACGAGCGGACATGGAGTGCGCACTGCGTTTTGTCACAATATCGATACATGAGTTCCGAATAGCGTACGTGCTCGATGGGCTGGAGTGTACACTTCAGAAGGTCGATACTGACAGAAGCCAGCCGAGCGTTTCGGAGACAGAAAAGTCCGGAGAGCGGACAGAAGAGCAAATGGAACGGAGGGCACGAGTTCGGGGAATCCTTGCATATTTGAGTACAGCCAGCGGCAATGCTGGAAAGAGTCGGTGAACCGAGACTTCAACGCCGCCACCAATATCAGGAAATGTGCGGTGCTGGAGAAGAAACCCTAGGAGCTGACGCGATCCAACTTTGTCGTGCAGCCTATCAGGGTCGAAGTGTACAAGTAGCTGAAGACGATAGCAGCGGGCCAGTCAAAATAGGCCGTAAGGCGCCTGCGCGTTGGTATGAATTTATCCAACACGGCCGAGAGAGAGTTTTCGTTTCACTGAGCGTTTGTGAAAGTTGTGTGGCTTTGTTGACGGGCGCATGGTTGCTTTCTTGCAAAGTGGCGCGTTTCCGCTCAACGGCAAGCTATGGAGTTGGACGGCGTCTCCTAAGGGGAGGCCTCTTCGCTGCGAGCGGACCCGGAAGCTGTCGTGGCGTAGAGGCCGTGGCTCCTGGTCGGTGCGGGCGTCGCACTCGGGCGAGACGGACCCACGACTGGTGCAACTTGGTGGAACAGACCGCACAGGAACCTCAGGCGACCACGAAAGGTTGCTGTGGGAGGCGTTAGAGCGCGACGTGAGCGAAGCTGAAACCGTAGGTAAGCTTCCACAGCCTTTGAGGACAGAGCTTTTGTCGAAAATACGGGAATTTGTAGAAGAGGTAGCGCAGCGTCAGTCAGTGCACGATCTGAAAAGTGCGGATTTCGCACTCAAGGATGAGGCCCTAGCGCCCGACAGTCAGTGGCAGCTCGTTGAACTTAACGAACCGTCGGACGCGGTTCGCTCCACCCAGCCCAGGCGTGCATCGAGTTTTGGGCCGGCTGCTGACTGCCTCACACAAAGCCCGCGAGATCGGCTCGCTTCTCAGCCCGGAGGCGCGGACTTTAATCAAAACGGCCAAGAACGCCTTGCAGGCATCAATACCTCAGGCGTGGACAGCCCTGAGAAAAGGTCAGTGTGTCCGCCCACTGCCGTACACAGAAGGAGCACTGTTTCCGTTCACGCAGAAGAGTTGACTTGGTCAGATGATAGCGCGTACGACCCGGTTGATGGAGCGAATGAAAACAGACCCGAACAACAACTCAACTCTGATACGCCAAACCCGATACGAGGGAGTGCAAAAGACCCCTCTGAAAGAGATATCAAAGCCCAGGAGTCCGCGCACCACGCTACCGAGGATCGAGAAATCCTCTCAGAATTGTCGGAAGTCGAGCATGCCAACGACGATCGTACCCTGGACACACGCGATGCGTATGGGCGGATGCAGCAGCGCTTGCGCCCAGCGTCACGCACGCAAATGCGCATGGATGTGCCTGGCAACGACACGCAGCGCGCGCGCGAAGATGCACGAATCGGCCCCGAGCAGCCTGTGTCGCAAGCATCGATGCGCCCTGGGAAACGCTATCGACGGCGAACTGGGAACGGGACACGTGTCGGGATAGCGACCCCCGAGCCGGAGCAGCCTCCGGCATCGCGCGCCCTGCCAGAGCGGCTCGCGAAAGATGCCCATGACTCCGCAACGGATGAGGAAGTCTTCAGGCTGGCCCGAATGTATTATGCTCAGTTTCGAGGGATGCTAAGTCTCGCACTTCGAGAGGTATCGGAGTGCAACGCTGAACGGTGGAATCGACGCGAGAGGCTCACGAGTCGTCTCCGCTCGACCCTGGAGGGTGCCATCGCGCTTCTGGGAGAAGCGGGCACCGAAAGACTCGTGACTACCAATGACATGAACGATCTGCTGAGCTGCCTCGCGGGGCTGCGTTTCCTCGACGAGCTGGAGGAGGTCCTCGAACTGATGGAGTCGCGAAATATTCCACGTGACAATCGCACGTATACCCTCGTGCTAGACGCCCTCTGCAAAGCGAAGCGCATTGATACCGCCATCGATATATTTGAGAACTATGTGGTTCGTGGGGCCGCCCAGGATGGAGCACCCTGCGGCGGTCGGCATCAACGCTCTAGTCGAGTGCATCCTACCCTTGTGATGTACAATATACTTATTGGGGGCTGCGCACGGACCCTGCGTCTGGACAAGGCGTTTGAGTTTTTCGAACGCCTACAGAGTCCTCCTGACAACTTTTCGCCGGATACCCATACATACTGCGCTCTTCTGGATGCCTGCGCTAGGTGCAGTAACACGGAGCTCGCGCTGCACGTCTTTGAAGAAATCGAGCGCAAGGGCGAGCAGATAGACAGTGCGGTGTACGGAGCTCTGCTCGCGGCAGTTGCTCGCTCTGGAGACCGTCGCCTCGCGTTCGCTGTTCGCGGACTCATGCGACGCCGTGGCCTTGCTCCGACGACTGCGGTGTTTGCCAACTTGATGGAGCTCTGTGCGGCGGATGGGGACTATTTAAGCGGCTTTGCACTTCTCCGGGAGATGCGGGCCTGGGGTAGGGATCCCACGCATCCCATTTACGTGAATCTCATGAATGCCTGTGGACGCAGTGGCCAACCAGAGTACGCAATGGCGGTTCTGGACTTGATGAAGTCGAATGGCGTTGCTCCATCGGAGTCAGCGTACTGTGCTCTTATCGACGCCTGGGCGCGCATCAAGCGCCTTGATCGAGCGTTCGGAGTCTGGAGAGATATGCGAGCCGGCGGCTTTGAGCCGCGGCTGCGTACGGCGAGTGCGCTGCTTTCTGCGTGCAGGCGCTGTAAGAATCTCCAGGTGGCACACTGGCTCTACCAAGCGCTCAGGGCGGAGCTTGCTCGGGAACGACGCACTACGGAAACTTCCGAAGACGGTACGAGTTCCTTAGCGTCGCAGCAAGTGCAGATATTCCGCACGATGATGGAACTCGCCTGCGACGTGGGCGACTACCGTCATGCGGTGCTGATCTATCTCACGGATGCAGCTCAATCTGGGCTCCTAGAGAGCAAACATGCACGCTTGGCATTGAGGTCGAGTCTTCGTCGACTCCGGCAGGCGGTGTTTCGACGCTCGGCAAACGGAGACGATATGGAGACGCTGCGGAACGCGTTTCGTAACCTGGTCGATGCACGGGCGGCGCAGATATAGGGCGCAATGGCCGCGGACTCTCGCCGCATGAACACCACCCAATGGTGTTTCAAGTGGGTCCTAAATACATCTAATGCTGTATTGCGAAAGCTTTTTATGTTCGATGTAGTTATACCGACGAAGTGCATGCTGTGCGTATGCGTAGAGAGGCAGCTTTCGGGTATGCTTAAAGAGCAGCGACCTCGGGCCTCGTAGCGATGACGCGACATCGATTCCGTAGAAAGAGTGGTGAAATTGAGTGGTCGCCTGGCAGCGAAGCACGAGGCATACGTGCCGATGCCAACATTGCTGCCTTGAGCGCTGGATACGGAAATTGCGGAGCAGGGACGGAAGCCGGCGAGGGTGTCGTATGGGATGGAGGCTTTCAGGAAGGTCTCCGAACACGCCGCGCCCAAGAGACTCGTGCACCTATGGCGGATACTGCTCCAGATGCCGGGTCCGGTCGAATGCCCACACGTGGTACGTCCTCTGAGCATATGGATTGGTTGTGTGGTTCTGGTTGCGCCTTGGCTTGCCTTGCGCCGAGCGTGCTGCGCTGAGGTTAGCGAGCGCCCGCCAAACAGGACCTGACCTCGCGCGCATCCAGCAGTGGTTCAAACATGCTGCGCCCGTTGAAATGTCCTCAGAGTTGCTTGCATGTGGGCCCCAAGTGTTCTTTCCAACTTAATTCCGAATGATGTGTGGGCTTTTGCGCACACCCGGCCGCTATGCCTGCGAGATGCACACGCGCTACCACACTCATCTCAGGTTAAAATAGAAAAAGAACGAAGCGCACTCTGCCTGGATTTTTTATTTTCGAATTTTTTCTTAGACCTAGGTTATTGACGTTCGAAGATCATCAGTAAGAGTTTATGCACTTGTACGAGGTTGCTGGGTTCTCTTTCGTTTTTTTCGGAGATGCTCCTTCGACGCGTTGCGGCTGGAATTTATTCCTTCACCGCCACCAAGATGACTCGCGATGTATTCGAACGCGGGTTCCTAAAATGACGGATATCATTATCCCATTCATACGTAAAAGACTCAAATCTTCGCATTTTCTCAAATGTAGCATGCACAAACCACGCATTTCTCAACCTGCCAGCCTTTCTGTTTGACGGTAATTCGAGGGCGCAGCGACTAACGCCGCTGAACTGAGGAGCAACGAATCTCGATGTCGCCTATTGAAAACTTGTTCACAAGCTGATGACGAAAAGTGACTGAAAATGCCACGACAAGTGATTGATTCCGTTTGAAAAATGAATCCTCCTATGTTTATGGTCATCGACGAAATGGAATTCATCACCTACATCATAAGTCTTACTGGATATGCTCCCAGAGGCTTACATCTCTTCTGTTTGGATGGAGAAGGGTGCTGGACTCGGACCTGTCATCGCAGCGATCGCCTCCGGTGTAGGCTGCGCCACTCTGTTGCGCGGAGGCGTGCATGGCTCGAGCTTTCTCGACTTGTTTCCCTGCCTGGGTTTTCCTTCTGGTGCTCGTATTATCGTGGACAATATCGTGTTATACAATTCCTGTATCCAACGGAACAGCATACGCTATCGTGAGTAGCAGACAGAGTAGTGGTCGAGGGTATCGCCTTACAGAATTTTTTATCGTTTAGGGTGCGGCACCTGGCGCGGAAACGAAGGAGGACACCGACGACATCCTTCAATTCCCGTCACGGGAATGTATCGAGCGCCGCAGCACGCTTTCACCTACCGCAAAGCGGTGCTCAGAGTAGGGGATATTGCAGCGGACTTATGGGAACACCTGATCACGCTCACGCACTGAGAGTGCAAATAGTGTATCCAGGCTCAATACAAAGAAGATGAAAATGGGAAGCGAAGCATGGATTGCAGCTTCCGTCTCTGAATCAAATGCCTGAACAACATCCGGAAGTACCAAAACCACGACTTGAACATTGTCTCCTTTATCTTTTGCCAGCAAACAATGAATCTGGATAGACAGAAGAGACCTGCGTAAAATAACCCTGAGATAAGAGACAAGCAAATGAAGCAGTCGCATAACCGAGTCCACAAACGCTGGTATTGATAATCGTGGAAAGAGACCCAAACTTTAGTATGCACGCCCGTATTCGCGCAATGGGCGTTTTTCATGGTTCTCAACTGGATGTCCGCGTTGCTCTGTGTCGCTTGCTGCAATGCTTCAAAGAGAGCGCTAAACTACTCGTTTCTATAAATTACGAATACGGCCGCATCGCAGTACCTTATCGTTCCGAAAGGCGGTAATCGCAAGCACGACTTTTAGGTACATCACGGACATGCGCAGCGTACCGCCGTTTCTGCTCTCGAAACGCGCAGAGGGCCTCGGCCGGTGCGGCGTCATCAGCATCCTGCCCGCGCTGCGCATGCGCTATCGTTTCTCCATATCGAGTTCGAGAACGGGAATACACGTCCTGCGAACAGGATGCCTCAGTACTGGCGCGTTGCTGGACTTTCGTATTTACAATATGCAAATGTTTGTGCGGAGTATGTGCGTCGTGTTCTGAAAGAACCTGAGCGTACGAAGGCGCTTTCCCGAGCGGGCTACTCGATGATAAAGGCGACCTGGAAGGACGGTAAAGTGGCCTCGCGCGTAACACTGGAGTCGGCACTGCTCGATGATCCAGTAAGGTCCATATCAGCCGCTGCTGCCGCTTCTGAAAAGAACAACTCCTGAGCCGCTTGACGCTGCCACTGGCACGGTGATGCAGCGCTCAACGCATGGCAGCGGAAGCCGCGCACGGGAGCTCGTGCCTTGGATCAGCCCGTACATGTGCAGCGTAAGCGCGGACTCCGCCCCTTGTATGGATTATGTTCCTACGCATGACTGAACGGTGCGCGAGGCACGGCTTCACCCCCGATATCCGAAGGGTCGCACTGCTTTTCCCAGCTTCAGGATGATGGCGTTGCGGATCGCTGTTACCGAAACGTATCTAGCGCCGTGAAGCGAGCTCCCACGCAGCAGCATAGTCGCCCCTAATTGCTGTGCTATACGCGGACGCGGGAGTTCCACATGAAGACTTCGGCTCGATGAGCGATGCAAAGTCCATCAGTTGGAAATTGAAGCGAATTGGATGGGTTTTGTTGCTATGCTCTACATAACGAAGCCGTCCGCAGTAGAGATAGTGCGAGTCGTACGGCTTGGGCATACGACAAAAGAGCAGTATATTGATTTCTGATGCACCACGGCGTTCGCTATCAACAATCAGTCTGCGCAATGTCGGGTGTTCAGGGTCTTGGGTGCGCTGCGCGTACCAGACGATGTACTCCCCAGATCCATAAAACACATTCACGTAGCCGCGGTCCAGCGAAGCATTCAGAATCGACGGTTTGTCATTTTGCAGCGCACGGTCACCAGCGGGCAGGTTTACAAACAACATCACTGCATTCCACCATTCACAGATACCTGACATGCGGTTGAAAACTGGCCGCACGGCAGCTGCGCATGCAGCTTCGATGACGGAGCGTTTTACTTGGCCTCCCAGACGCGGTGGTACCGGAACGAATCCTCCCAGGTATGTAGAAAGCTTGTCGACGTCGCAGTTCAAGTATTTTGTGGAGTTGCTTGCCGACAGGCTTACAGAAGCCATCTCTCGTAGATCCGACACGGACGTGCGCAAACGCTTGCTACGGACGCCATGTAGACGGGCAACGATACGGGAGTTCAATGGCTGCTCCTGGTTGGTGCACGCCACCAGTTCGCGTTCCCGTAGCCGTGTGGACCGACGCAGAGTGAAACTCGTGTTCCGGGTCTCTGCGGACTCTGCGTTTGCCTCTGGATTGTCCTCGAGTACGTGCGAGGGCGACGCTTCGCACGCTGCCTTGCACGGCCTTTTGGCCAAAGTCACGCTCCGAACGCGCTGCAAGCCCAGATCGTGAATACCAAACTGGTGTAAGAGTTCTTTGTTCCTCTCTATGCGTTGCTGCCGCTGGAGCTCATAGGCGCTCGCCCCAGATATCATGCTACCTGGCAGATTCTAGCGCATGTTCACCGCAGTCGCCTGCAGTCCGACGAGCCAATGCCGCCTGCGATGCTATCAGCGCTCGTTGCCGACAATCGCTATGGTGTAGACTTACGCTGGTCCCGGTATGGAGCGGCGTTCGTTCGTTTCCTAAAGGAACGCGAAAGCGGAACGCCTCTCAGACTTATTGAAACAACTCTAGGCGGCTAAAGTGGCTCGAGATCCATTTTTATTCGGTTTTAGGGTTTCGTTCTTGAGCAAAGTGGCGCCGTGGCTCCGTCGCTGCGTTCTTAGCCGGTTAACCGATCGCGCGTCCGCGTCAGACGCGGGTATGGCATACCAGTACTTCGGCGGCGATGACACTGCTCTAACTGCGGCAGCTGCAACGTATATGGAGCTGCTACGCGAAAGGCGGGACGCAGAGCTGGCATTGAAGCGTGCACGGCAGGAGGAGGTGGAAGCAAAACGCCAGTGGCACGAAAGAGCACGCAAGGCTGCCGACTTCAAGTCCAAGTTTCGGGATCTTAGCGACCCGTGCACGCACCATGAGGGGCGGATAGCCTTCCGTTGCATCGGACTGCTCCAGCGCGTCGGGGAGCGCGACAGTTCTGCGCTCTACAAGTTGCACGTTTCTAGAGCTTATGCACGAGGTTTACGTGGCATCGACGGCTTCGACGCTGTGTGGGTGCTTGAGGCCCATGAGCTCTGGGGTAGTGCCGGCGAAGCGCCGACAACACCTTTCGTCACCCACAGCCTGCATCTCCGGCTATACAACTTGCTAAGGGTTGAGCGGCTGCCTGCTGACGAATGCATTCTTCATTTGCGCACGTTGGAAACACTAGGACAAGGCGCGAGCACAGAGCCAGCGCTTCAGGTCGTGGACGTGAAGCCATACATTCCAAATTATGACGCGCTTCACAGCTTGGAAGGGCATAAAGACACCGAAGGGCATTGAGTCTATTGGCCGCCGGCTTGACTGGGCAGCATCGATAGCTGACGTCAGTGGGCGCCTTCATGTGACTTCACTGACCCGACCCGACCCGACCCGACCCTCAAGTGGATGTGGTTTCATTAGCGCTTAAGGCCGCCTCCACGAGCATCACTTCCAGTGGAACCGCTTTGTCCGCTGGTGACAGGTTCGGAGGCCAGGCTGCACAGCCCGCTCGAAGGCGGTTGTCACTCGGGTTCCACGACCCTGCGACGAGTGCGCTGGAAAGCTTTCCAGTCGTACCGATGAATAGTGCCGCGCCAACCCTCTTTGCAAAGTGGCGCGCAGGCTTCTGCTTCAGTATGCTCTCGACTGTTCAGGTGTGTTCTCTCTTGGTCCAGCAACTTGTAAAGCGTCAACGCAGTCGACCCCCTGAGTTGGTCCTTACGTCGTTGCTCACGCAGAAAGCGCAAGCCATACGCCCCTTTCCAGTCCAGAAACCCGGTCGCAAGCACTCTTGCAGGTGGAAGGACTGAAAATCCAAAGTCCCGAGCATACAGCGTATGCCATAGGGCAGAATCGTCGAGCACGTTTTGGAGAAAGCGTGCGGTGCGCTGCAAGTTTGCTGCAGTGCGGCCATCTAGTTTGAGAACAATTGAGCGCCAAATGTCCTCCGGCAGGTCTCCAAGTTTCGCGCCAGCAAAACTCATGCGCCCACTAGTCCAGACAGTTTCCAGTTTAGGAGCACCTCAGTGCCGTTGAACGCTGCGGCGTTCAGGCCTGCTGGTATGAGCGGGTACAGAACCAACGATCGTTTTCAGAGACGTTCTGGCTCGTTGGCTGATCGAATGATTCTTCCAATTTTCCGTTCGTTCAGTGAAGCAGCGCTTTTGATAGTTCATAGCAGCCAATCCTGATCAACGTTGAAAGACTTGATGCGCTTTCTTTGTAAGTGCCTCGGAGATGATGTTACATAAAGTAAGAGGACGTTCGTAGCGGTGGATTATATACTGGGTGCAATGGGTTCTGGAACACCTGCCCAAGCACGCCCTTTTGAATCGTTTTCTGCTAGATATTCAACACAAAGAATGTTTTTGTGGATTGCGGAAAGGAGACGGAAAGACTTTGAGATGACGGCTAGCTTGCGAAAATGCCGAAACTTCTACAAGTCTTTCATTCTTCGATTTGCACTCGGATGAGCCGCTCTTCGTGCAGTCCATATCGTGAAGCTCGAGCATCCAGAGTAGAACTTATAAAAATGCTTGTGGGCGACGGCCTTCTCGATAACCGATTCAACTTCATACGTGCTCTGAGAAAGACTACCAAAAATGCCACCGTATTCGAAGAGTCCATACCGTTAACAAGCACGGTGATGAAGCGGCAGAGATCGACGAAGGAAGAAAGGGCGCCTCTATGAAAAGCCATTGCGCGTTGACCGGTACGCGATCCACTTCGGACTACAACGCGGACGCTTTATAGTCTTTGAACTCAATTCTGTTTCACAAGTGTTGCGTTGTATAGCAGCAGGTCGGAATCACGATGGAATGCACTGTGTAGATCGTAGACGGATCGCTTGTAGGATATATTCTTTATTGAACTTTGCAAGGAGGACTGCATTTTTTCCTCATTTCAGTACTAACACAGTACTCAGATAGTTGAGAGACACTGAAAGAACCAAGAACATGCGTTCCTCGCCAAAAACCGATATTCTCTAAGAATGATTGCCGGTTGTCGTGGTAAACGACCCATTGCACACCTTCCGGGAAGGAAAAGCGACGACAGTAGCCGCCACAGGCATCTCCGTTTGTCAACAGCTCGTTCATATTGTCCAGAAAACACTGGGATACAGTCGTAAAGAAGGTCATAGATCATTCACGGACATCTTCCACCGCAATCGCAATTACGGAATCACTGGAACGTCGCGATCGGAATGAAGTACAGGGACGTCGGCTGTCTCGTTTTAGTTGATGTGACTTGCTTCGAAGGAGACGATCGGAGCCCATCTGGGTATTCGCGGAGCAAACAGCGCGTTGTGTATCCGATCGAACTCCAAGAGAACCATGACATCATCTGTAACAGCTGCGGTGGATACATTTGGCGACATTAGTTTCGCTCGTCGAGAAGGCTCATAAAACAGCACCCATGACATGGAATCATCAAATACTTTTTCCACAACTCCTGGCAATGTCCTTCCATTGGACAACGTGGCATTTCACCATTCCCCTTGCGTTCGAGTACTTGCCGATTCTATTCGGGTAGAATCCTCTCCTCGCCGACGATCTAGAGAAGAAGATGAGGTGAGATAAACCAGAAAAAGTGTGTGCCTGAAGGGACGATGACGAGACTGTAATGGCACAGAGGGCACAATTTCGAGGACTCCTCGCATTGATCAGTTCAACCAGCGCCAATGCACGTAATGAGTTCATGGACCGAGACACCAACGCCGCCATCAATATCAGACGATGTTTGGTGCTGAAGACGAGACCCAAGGAGCTGACGCGATCCAACATCCTAGGGGCAGCCTCCCAGGCTCGAAGTATGCCCGTATAAAAACTGAAACCGATAGTAGTCGTTCAGTCGGGAAAGCCCGGGAAGCGTCTGCGAGTGGGTAGATATGTATCCTCCATGGTTGTGAAACGTTTTCGTTAAGCTACAGATGTAGACGCCAGGGGACCTGATTCGTGGAAAAGGGTACACCTGCATATGGGAACACAAAGAGAGGTCAACCGCAGTTGCTAAAGAAGAGACAAGCGAGAATGACGAAGACATCCGCCCTAGCAGCGATTCAGTTGCTTGCTCGCGTACAAGTCGCCATAAACGACAGGATCGCACGGCTCCTCATCTTTCGTATAAGCGCCCTTCGCGGCTTCTCCGCTCCATATTCCTCTGGCCTGTTCTTGAACAACTTCGATTTCTATCCCTGAAAAAATCAAAGAGTATGCAGCTGAGGTTGGCGTTGAGCTGCTCTTTGTGCCCCCGAAATCTACCTGGTTCAATCCAGCCGAAGGCGTTCCTCTGCTGTAAAGAGCCATTTTTACCCGCACACACCAGTTCTCGAGTTGTACGCATCCGTCACTCCGTTCTTTGCCGAGTTGCTCCCTATTTACACCAACCCTTAACTGCCCTGTTTCGTTTCCGCTCATGTGCGAGAAAGAGCGAGCAAGGTGTACTTCGGTCCGTGGTCATGACGCGTAAGGTGACGCAAATGTACTTGAGAAGCACTAGATACGAAGACAGCAAATGCCAGCTCCGGTGCCGTGGTCTACCCACTGCGTCTCAAACCCAGGGCAGAAACGGATATGAGGTATTGCGCCCGACTGCATTCGATTCCTTCAAGTAGAGAAGGAGGCGGAGAAGTATAAGAAGAAGGAACAACGGGACAATGAAGGGAAAGACTCTTCCTAAAAGCCGACGATGAAGGACGACAAGGAGAGACTGTCGTGGCGGAATGCCCGGTCTGAAGTCATTTTGTCATTGCCCCTGTACTAAAACATGTCAACAGAGAGAATCTTCCGAAACGTAGCACGGAGGGCCCCATTTCAGATGGGGTAACTTCTTACCCGAGCAGGACTTGTTCATCTACCCTTGCGTTGGCGCACTTCCTCAGGCAAATGTTGATCGGAGCTCTCTGTGCAAGGCTGCAAGCCGTCCATATTCCACCGGAATACGTTGATCAGTCCTTTGTCTGAGAACTGATGCTCGTGACAGAAGACGGGACACAGCCTGATTATGAATTCAAAGATTTGCATACACGCTTTCCGGAAGAACCAGACGCGATGCCGCGCAACCCAGGCGATGGGATGATCTGCAGCGACAGTGCCAAACGAGTACCAAGCCATCCTCAATAACCGTGCACGGGGTCAATGTAGAGCGCTTCATGAAAATCGCCTTGTGGGCGTTAGGGCTTCATCATAGAGGACCAGAAAAGTGGAGACGAATGGAAGGGATTCTTGGGGTTTCAATCAAGGCGAATGACGAGTTGGTTGCGGCGGAGAGCGAGCTGGTACCGGGATCGGGAGAAATGCCGCAGTGTGAGCGAGCGTCGCTGTAGCTCGTCGGAACTCATTGTGTGGTCGTCGGCATCGAACTGACAGAGGTCGTGTCCAAAGGATGTTTGAAACGCAATGCACGACTTGCTTGCATCTCGCACAATTACTTTCTCCTGAACAGAGCCCTCCGGAGCGCAGCAAACTCCATTCTCGAATCTGAACGTAATCCCCTCCTCAGGCGCGTATTAGAACTGGTTTCGACGTGCAACATCAAGGCTCGTAGAATCACCGAAGACTCGTTCGTGCTATGTGGATTGCTCAGTGAGCCACAGCTGGTCTCTGCGAGCAATCATTGAACATTCAGAGCACTCCACAAAGTGCGTTGGCGGAGCTCGTTCAAGGATCCTCGTTTTCAGGGAGGAAATGGAAATCCGTTGACAGGGAATATGGTGACTCAAGGCATATCAGTGTGCACGCAGCTGTGAAGCCGCGGCCTGTGCCGAGTAACGACGCTCGTTCTCAGCCGTTCAAAATCGACTAAAAGAAACGATCACTAATTCGCGTGGATCTGTTTTTTTTGAGAATATCGTGGTCATTGCCTGCCCCTGAATCAGCACGACGCAGCCGAAGATCTGAACGGAAAGCGGGCACTGCTTCTCAATTTTCCCACGGATCGGCATTCTCGAGAGTTGGGCCTGATGGACTCCACGAGGCATCTCAACAGGTAGAATGGCGGCGTCGGGACCCACCTCGACGCATTGAGCACGGTATCGAGCAGACGAGCATACGTTGTCGGCTTCATTCAGAGAATCGATCAGCGTCCGAATCGCTTATGGGGATCATCTTTTGCGGGAGGACATGAGACCGCGCCGGGGCATCCACCGGTCACCGTTGTACGAAGGCAGGAGGCTTGCACTCACCAACTTGTTCAATGAATCTGTAAAGACGAAGAAGCAGCGTCGTTTTGAGGTAGCCTACGGCGCTGGCCGTGCCGCACCGTGCAACGGCTGCACTCCATCTCATTCGACCAGAGTGTGCAACGAGTGCAGGAATGGATTCTGCACGATTCCCATCGACAACTTCAGGTCTGCGAATACAAATCACGAGCACGGGTGCGCGCTGATACTGGCAAAGAAGTGCGTAAAACAGAACCAGATGGGTTACATGGTGCACGGTAAGCTGACCGATCGTCGGATGGCGAGGCAATCGAAGTTGAGAGGCATGCTATAATGCGGTTCCACCAGCAACTAGGCGTGCAAGCAGTTTTCGCATCGTGACACGAACGCCTCCAATAATATCCGAAAACGGCTCGTGATTCCGGAGCGTTTATCGACTTTGTTACGAGCGAACCTTTGAGGCTTTCAATTTGTACTCAGTATGGGTGTTACACTGAGACAATGAAAGCCTGCGATGACAACAATCAATGGTCAGGATAGAGGACGCTTGGTTCCCGCCTAAACCAATGCACTGGTACGGTATGATCAGCAATCCAGACGAGTGGTGCTTTCGCCAAGCAGCGAACCAGCCCAGGCACTTGTTTCATTCTTATCGTGTATGATCGATGCATGCAAATGGGATTGCCTAGAAGCGCAAACGCCACTGGCAGCCAGAAGAGAGACTACCATGCGTCTCTGGACACTTGTACGGACTACCAGGTAGTCGGTGCATCTCTCCTCATCCAACAGGCCTGCGTACCCAAAATCCCCTCCAGAACTTTTGAAAAGCATTCGCTCGCACAAGAATGCCGGTGTCCATGCGTTGGAGTCCGTCATCGTACCGCTTGCGTTTCTGGTCGAGGCACAGCGCGGCTCCAGCTCCGGTACATGTACAGCGTATTTGTACCTGGGAAATACATGCCTCTATGCGCTGCTCTTCGAGGTTGCGAAAGGGCTATGGTCTCATTCCAGTGCCCAACGATGCACAACAACTCGATTCTGGCGACGACCTCGTAAGTTGACAGCGCGCCTTTGGCATCTGTTTTGGCCTATGATGTCAAGTAGTTCCGCCGACGACGAATAAACGCGTCCGTGAATTCCTCGGTCCGCATATCCCAGTTGGGGTCCGGTTGGCAGGCGTACATTCCGAGTACGGTGCGCCCGTATCGACGGTTGCGCATCCCAATGAGCCGGTTTTCGATCACTGGCGGCAGCGAGCCCAGTTCATACGGGTACTCGAGCATAACAACTGTTCGTTCACTAATCACGGCGCTCTGACTCAGTGTCCTCAGCAGTTCGTCGTAACTTATCTCCTCATAGGGCGGCGTGAGCGCAACGATTTGAAGCACGCCATCCGGCGCTGTCGCCAAGTATTCCTCGACAGTTGTCTCGCGGACAAGAGCGATTCCTTCGCCCACTCCCAGCTTGCTCATGTTGCGCCGAACGCACGCGCAACACTCCGGGGAACGATCAACGAAGACTGCCGAGGAAGCGCCTCGCGACAACGCTTCGAAGCCCATGGTGCCTGCGCCACAAAAAAGATCCAGAAAACGAACAGGCTGTCGTGATGGGAGAATTTGCAACTCCCGCAGAATAGAAAAACACGCTTCCCGAACCTGAGCCATGGCTGGACGTACATACACGGGTGGCGACTCGAGTCGTCGCCCGCGTGCCGTGCCACCAGTGATGCGTAGCCGCGGCTCCAGCGGTATGGCAACCTTCTGCCAGCGTCGTCTTCCGCCAGGGAGCGTCACACCCTGCCGAATGACTTTGTACTTGCGCATCTGCTCGTAGCGTCCACGAGGAAACCGCTTCGGCTTCGCCTGCTGCGGGGCGCCGGGCTCCTCAGCAGGCACCCCATCCCCGCTCGGGTCGGCAGAAACGGCCATGTGCAGCCAAAAGTCCCTAAGCTGAGGCCGCCCTTGCCTGCCTACCACGAAGTGACGAGCAACATTCGCTCGGCCGTGTCGCAAAGCGAGCGGCACCAGCGCCTGCTGCCCCGGCGGATGCTGCTTGCAGACCTCCCGAAGTGTACAAAGCTGTCGCGCAGAACATGAGACCGGCCCCGCAGGAATGAACCCCGCCGCTCTCTCCGACAGTCCACAACTAGACATCACGAGTGACGCTGCAGCTGCAGCTTCGTTTCGTGTTGCACAGCCTCAACGGCAGCGGCATGAAGCGTCGGGAGGCGCATGCGGTGGATGTACGCACATCAAAGAGCTCCGCAATGGGCGCGTTCCGAACCCTCCAACGGGCGCTGCTGCTGCTGCTGTGACACAGAGTTTCTGGTACGCTGCGAGATCGATGAATACAACCAGGGATCCTGCGGGTGTACGTTGGCTATCGGCAGCCAGGGAAGCGACAACCACCCCACTCTTTACCTTCTGCGTGCCATGAATCGCTGATCAGGCTTCATTATTTCTGGTATCATATTTGGTTCTAAGGACCTTCAGCGCATAAAGCCTACAGAGGGCGCCTGCTGTGGCTCCAAAAAAGGACACGCAATCGAACGGGGATGCTCAGCGAATGCATCTGCGGTCGATGGATTGCGGCACCAAGGCAACGGCGACGGATGCGGCGTGGAATCGAACGACTCTGCAGGCACATTCCAGTGGCGGTGCGCCTGCGAACCTGCGAACGGACCTGCTGTGTGGACCTGCTCCGTGAACGCAGCTACCAACAATGGGGAACGCACAGGTGCCCGGGCATACCCAATTTCCAACTTGCATATCCGAATGCCAAGAAACAGCTCCGCCTTGGTCGTTTGGTGCTACGCCGAGCTTGCACGGTGATCGAGCTGCACGACAACTCAGACATTTCCCAGTCAAAATCCGAATCGTCCCTATTTCCCGTCAATACGGCACCTCCGACCGGGCGACTAATGTGGCGTTGTTCATGCCTGCTAGAGTGCCAGCGAGAACGACAGTCGATGTCCCTTCTACTGACAGCAATCATGCATCCTGCGGATTCAGATTCTATGAATTTCTTCTCTACCGTAAAACGCAGCACCGGCAGAGGCACACGCATCACAGAGCAGCGGCATCGGCAGCGGCACACGCATCACAGAGCACCGGCACAGGCACCGGCATCGGCACGCGCATCATATCGCACCGGCACAGGCACACGCATCAGAGAGCACCGGCACAGGTATCGGCATCGGCATCGCGAGCATCGGCGATCGACGGCGCACGAGGGCAGAGCGGCCGCTGCGCGCGCCACTCACACGCACACGCACATCGTCCATCCAAGAACCGCACGCGTCAGCGCATGCGGACGATGCGGTGGCGACGGCGGTGCCAGTGTAATGCCTTCAGATTAGCGCATTGTGGACGACGACAAAGACGACGACGTAGGCGTCGCTTTGATACACTTCAAACAGTTTCTGAAGCCTCCGATACGCAAATTAGTACTTAGCAAAAAATGACAGCCACCGAGGAGGTTCGTCGCTTTTTCTTCACGTCGGAGTCGGTGAACGAGGGACACCCGGACAAGCTCTGTGATCAAGTTTCTGACGCTGTTCTAGACGCCTGCCTGGCACAGGACCCGTTTTCAAAAGTGGCCTGCGAGACAGCAACGAAAACAGGTTTGATAATGGTTTTTGGGGAGATCTCAACGAAAGCGGCTGTCGATTATGAGAAAGTTGTTCGTGAGACGGTTCGGGAGATCGGCTTCGACGACGAAGAAAAGGGTCTCGACTTTCGCTCTTGCCGGGTGCTGCAGGAGATCCACGAGCAGTCACGCGAAATCGCAGCGAGCGTATACGGAGGTCGGGACACGCTGGATATCGCTGCGGGTGATCAGGGCATCATGTTCGGATACGCTACGAACGAAACGCCAGAGCTGATGCCACTCTCTCACTCTCTAGCGACGAAACTAGGCAAAAGACTCACGGATGTGCGTAAGCAAGGCATTCTACCGTACATCAGACCTGACGGGAAGACGCAGGTCACAGTAGAGTACGAAAGACGTGGAGGCGCTCTGAAACCGCTGCGTGTCGATACGATTGTGATTTCAACGCAACACGCACCGCATACATCGCAGGAGAAGCTCCGAGCGGATTTGCGGGAACACGTCATTCGACCTGTAGTGCCTGCCGAGTTCCTCGATGATCGAACGAGGTACGTGCTGAACCCGAGTGGGAGTTTCACGGTTGGGGGTCCAGCTGGTGACGCGGGTCTCACCGGGCGCAAAATTATCATCGACACGTACGGAGGCTGGGGCGGGCACGGAGGAGGTGCCTTTTCCGGAAAAGATCCCTCGAAAGTCGACCGTAGCGTAGCGTACATGGCGCGCTGCATGGCCAAATCCGTGGTGGCCGCCGGCCGCGCTGCACGCTGTCTCATTCAGCTCAGTTATTCCATCGGCGTCGCAGAGCCGACGTCCATCTTCCTGGACACATACGGGACAGCCAAGCCCGACTGGACCGACGACCAGATCCTGAAAGTTGTCGAGAGGAACTTTGATTGCCGCCCTGGCGCGATCATTCGCGAGCTAGATTTACTGAAGCCCAAGTACCGCAAAACCGCTGCATATGGTCACTTTGGCCGTGAGGATGATCCCGACTTTACCTGGGAGATACCGAAGCGTCTGCAGGTTGACTAGACAAGATTCGGAGGATGGGCGGCTGTTTTCGTCATGTGCGGCAGCTGCACGGCGTTCGCGTCAACTGCAGTTCAGCGCTTCGTTCATCATGGCGGTGCTGGACGCCAGCCCGCAAAACCAAATGCGCAACAGCACATTTGCTTATAGAGCGAGTACAGTGCTCGCTGCAGACGCGTCATGCAGTCGCTGCAGCTTCGATTGCAGCGCATACATCGGACTTGATGAGCCGAGGTTTTTGTAAACGTGCCAGAAAACTTGATATTATCTACACAACGGTGCGTGAACAGTTCACGATTTTCAAAAAATGATCGCATGACTTGGCGCTCCTCGCTGCTTTCATGATGATGTATTTACGGCGTATGTTTTGAGGTGCGACACTCGAAGAACGCATATCCATTTGCTGCTGTGTTACAAGCTGGAAACCACCTACGACAGCACAACGCGCTGCAGTCAGTCGCAGCGCAGCTTGGAAGAGGTACAGAACAGCTGCGTCGGCCGCTTGCCAGTGACGCGGCACCTTCTCTCAAGTAGTTGGTGCTGCCACGCATTGCAGTTCGTGTCTAGATGCTTCGAGAGTTGCCGCTGCGACCACCTAAGATACTCAACGCTCCGAGATGATGTCGAATTCCCGGTCTCGCGGTTTCGGGTTACAAGTTCACCGTCGCATATACTAAGTCTGCCTCCAAGCATTCCTAGTCCCGGGAATGGACCAAAATTTTAGGAAAAGACAGGTCCGAGAATGACGGAGTGGAGTACCTGTTGCAACGGAACAGCAATCGCTTCGCTTCGTATGTTGCGGGCAATTTGCTTGCCGGGAGAGTCATCGGATTCGATATCTTGATGCTATCGTCTTTCAACGCAATTGTGCTCAATCCTCAGGTACGTGCCATCGAATGCTTTTTTCGCGGTTGTAGCAGACGCGTTCATGTTTAGAAATAAAAAATCCAAGGGAAAGGTACGGACGTTGTTGTCGGGGATCCCGGAGGGCCGGCATCGTCGGATCCGACGAAAAAACGAAAAAATACTCTCCTCGTCGACCATCGAGCGAAGAAGCGCAAGTGAAGAAGCAGCAGCAGAAGGGATGTACGCGAGAAAAGGTGCTTGCCCTGCGGGACGATGACGAGACTGCTATGGCACAGAGCGCACGGGTTCTAGGTATTCATGCAAAAGTGCGTTGCGCCAGCGGCAATGCACGTAAGCAGTTTGTCAAACGACACCTCAACGCCGCCATCAATATCAGACGATGAATGGTGCTGAAGACGAGACACGAGGAGCTGATGCGATCCAACACTTTGTGGAGCAGTCTCTTGTACTCGAAGTGTACACGGTGAAGCTGAAGCCGTCAACCCGTGGCCGGTCAAAAACTGATGGGAGGCTTCTTCGCATGGGTATTAGTGTACCAGCTCGAGCCGACACCCTCTGCGGTACAGCAACGCCGATCTATCTCTCGGTGCCACGACAGCACGGGCGCTGTAGGCGCTATTGCGAATCCATCAATGCGTGCACTCGGCGCACGAGAGAACGTATGAAACGACCAATATAGCCGAAAAGACTCATGGGTTATGGAAGTTGGATGTTGGTAGAAAGATGGATGCTTCACCACGCGCTGATACTACGCACATAGTAGGGGAACACTGACAAGTTTTGCCAAACAGAACATGCGTCGAAGCTACGGCAAACCAGTGCATGGATAAAACAGAACTTTTAGGGCCTTGTATGTATCAAAAGGACATGCCGTGTGGAAGCGTATGCCGCCTCCGCTGCAGCCGCCGGCCCGCCGAGACTCAACGCAATGCGCAGGCGCGTCAAATACGAACCTGCAGCGTAACGGACGACAGGAGCGTCGGCGCGTTGGGTACACACTACACCCGCCACGGTCTGGTGTAGCATAGCGCGTGCCTGTGGGTACACTGCCTGAGGTTCGGTTTATGCGCTGAGCACCGACGCTCTATCGCAGTACTTGGATCTCGCCTGGATGGAACTGGCAGCGTTTGCTTCGGCAGCAACGGGCACCAGCCCGATACTGGGCGGCAGCGCCTGTGCCCGCGTGCAACAAACGCGAGCGTCATGTGGCACGCTTGAGGGCCGCTGCGCTCACCCCCGAGCAATATCTGTCAAGGATCAGCGCAGAGATTCCTGGGGGCGCTCGAAATCGATCCTGGCGCCCGCATCAAGCGCGTCGAAAGGTCTTCCGCTGTGTGGGCAACGCAAGAACAGCGCTCGCAGGTTCACGCTTCGCGCGCAGGGAAGCGGCCGACTCTCGGACATGTTCATCGAATACTACGAGCGGAATCGAGTGACGCTGCCAGCAGGCATCGGCAAACAAACGCTGCTGCCTGTATATCGACGGATTTTCGCGGACGACCTCACACCCGTGATGGCCTATCGACGGCTTGTTCATGATGCCTCCGGAGACCCGAGGCCGTCCTTTCTCTTTGAGTCGGTTGTCGGTGGCGACCAAATCGGACGCTTTTCCTACGTGGGTTCTTCGCCCTGTATGCAGATCATTGCCTATCAAAACGATATCCAGATTATTGATAGCAGCGAGCACCTGCAGCACAAGTTACACGTCCCGGATCCGTGGGTATTTATGCGACAGCTGACGGAGCAGATCAAGGTCGCAGAGAAGGGCCCAGTGCCTGAGGCGTTTTGCGGTGGCTGGGTCGGCTTTGGCGGCTACGACACGGTGCGCTACTCGGAACCAAAGAAGCTGCCGTTCTCAGCGGCACCGCGGGACGATCGAGGCCTACCTGATTTGCACTTTGCACTGTACCAAGAGGTGGTCATCTTTGACAATGTAACCAAGACTGTGTACATTGTTGTGTGGGTACCGCTCGAGGATCACCGTTCAATAGAAGCGGCTCGTGCCCACGGGTGGTCTCGGTCCGAGCAGCTGGTACGTGTACTCACCTGCGCCGAGCGGGATCACCTCTTGTTGCCATCGAGTGAGGTGCTCTTGGATCCAGTCGAGAAACCCGAGCCCATGCGCAGCAACATGACCAAGGAGCAGTTTTTCCATGCACTCGAACGCATTTCAGAGTATATCTACCTTGGTGATACTTTTCAAACGGTCTTCAGTCAGCGCTTCGAGAGGGATACGTTCGCCGACCCGTTCCAGGTGTACCGCGCGCTCCGCATTGTGAATCCGTCGCCGTATATGCTGTACATGCGGGCCAGGGACTGCATTCTGATCTCATCCTCACCGGAGATCCTCTGCAAGACTCGAGGTCGCAAGGTTTGGAACCGACCTCTGGCTGGCACTCGGCCGCGCGGATCCTCACCCGAGGAGGACGCTCGGCTCGAGCAGGAACTGCTTGCGGACGAAAAGGATCGCGCCGAGCATGTGATGCTCGTAGACCTCGGTCGCAATGATGTTGGGCGGATTGCCGAACTGGGCTCTGTGCAAGTAGAGAAACTATTTGAAATTGAGCGATACAGTCACGTGATGCATATTAGCTCGACGGTGACTGGGAAGTTGCGAGCCGAGCTGTCCTGTTGGGACGCGCTACGAGCGACGCTTCCGGCAGGAACGATATCAGGAGCACCAAAGATTCGCAGTATGCAAATTATCGACGAGTTGGAACCGACAAAGCGAGGTCCGTATGGTGGCGGCATTGGCTACGTATCATTCGATGGCAACGAGATGGATGTGGCGCTCGCGCTCCGTACCATGGTGATTCCCACAGCCATGCGGAGCTCGAATGGTGCCTGGCGGGTCCATATTCAGGCCGGGGCCGGTATTGTTCTGGACTCGAACCCCGAGTCAGAGTATTTGGAAACGATTAACAAGGCTGCGGCGCTGGGTCGAGCCATCGACGTTGCAGAGCACGCTTTCGTGCAATCACCGACCGAGCAGATTGCAGAGGACTTGCTGAACAGCTCACCCGATGCAGCAAGCGTTGCACCGTCGCGGGACTGAAGGCTGGACGCATCCGCTTCAACAGCTGGGCACGTGTGTGTTTGCGTGTTCGCATATGTTTATGTGTTTGCGCATAGTCGGACTCGCAACAGGACGCAGTGCGGCGCGAGTTTCGTCCAGCGATCGAGACGCGAACTCGCATCAACGAGTTCACTGCATGCGAACGCGTGCTCGGCACTGCGCACCGGAGTCTCACGCAGCGAGGATATGGAGCGGTGCTGCTCAGCGATGAGCGTATGCTAGGGATATCGAGGCGTGCACCAGGGCTCATTGGTTATGACACAACGACGCCGCTTGTCAGGTTGTGCGCGCATCTGTGACAATTTCTTTACAGGAGGCCCGAGTCGGCCCGCACCAGTCGTTGTACCAGCCTGAGCGACTCGTCAGCGATCGGAGTGCTGTCACCACAAAAGCAAACCCGGACGGCCTCGTAATATGTGTAGGTTAGATGGGGAGACGTTGCGACTTGGCGAGCCGCTGCTTGCATCTGTTTCACGGCGATCACAGGGCTGGGGCCGGGGCTCCAGAACCCGCGGATCTCACGATATCGTCACTCCTTGCGGGTAAAGGATATGCCGGGTGCGTCACTGAACCCATGTGGCGACGCATACGCATGCTGCGTCGCTGCTCGTATGGTCTGGGAGGCCAGCCAGCGCCGCTCGATGCCGCAATTGTTCCATGTTGCATTTACCACGCACGACTCTGGGGTCACTGGTTATCTCGGTGGCCAACCGATACATTCTATCTCGATGTCTCGCAAGGTCTGGATAAACACCGTAAGACAAAGTCGGGCGACCGTTTGCAACGGAACACCATATTCCTCGCTCCCGGTGAACGCGGCTACGCGCGCCAACGATCCAGGGATATGCACCCGCCCACGCCTGAAGCGCTACTGCGTCGCAGGCGTGCCATACATGACCATGGAGACGCTCTACGAGTGCGCTGTGCACCGGTGTCGACGCGGGCAGGGATCGAGTGCCTCGCTGCAAGGATTCGACATGCGCCGGGAGGCTTTTTGCATTACGTGCGGCACCGTTGCGTGTCTCCAACAGCGTTGACCATGCGTATCCCGGGTTGTCGAAGCGCTCGATACCGCCCAGGAAGCGGGATGTATGTTGTGGCGCGCCAGTACGGCATTAGACGCGAGCCCGATCATGACATGCCGCCATGTTCGCCAAGCTCCAAAGTGCAGCAGCTCAGGTCGTGCGTGGCGCTCTCGATATGACTCCAACCGGTCATCCTCAGGTAAGCTCGGTGCAAGCAAGTATGCATGCACGTCGTAGAAGCAGATGGATCGCTAGCGCCGTGGTGCAGGAACATCGCGTTTGCGCTGTATTTTGAATAGAGTACGTCGTTGGCTGGCGCGTACCGTACCTGGAGCAGCGCGTATCAGATGAGATCGGGAAAACAGGAGTATTCGGCTTCCAGTCCCGCCCTGATTCTCCTTATGGTTTGTAATCGATAACAGGAGCCCCCGGGGATCCGCCCCAGATCCGTGATGCTTATCGGCATCCGGGAAATGAACCACCACCATAGACCAGGTTTTCCAAGTTGCACCAACCACAAACCAGACTTGACTTGGAATTCAACGTTCGTTCGAGCGAAGCGCTGGGTGCAGTGCTCACCACGTGTACCCGCAACATCGCCGAAAGCGCAGGCTGCCCTGCTGCGCCTCCGCTGGAGGTCGATCAACATGTCCGATTCCGGGGTGCTGAATGGGCGCGATGCGCTGAACGCCGCTGTGTGACGCATCGGATTCTGGCGTGACGCACATGCAGCGACGACTCCGTAGCCTGCATGCGTGCGCGCTGGTACCCGAGCGTACCGTAGGGAGCGGCGCTCGCGATGCCTCTCTGGTGCTCCACACTCCAGTTGCGTGTGAGCGACGTTTGCTTGGATTCCAAGGCGACTTAAAGAGAGCCTCTGGACGGTTTACTCTTTTAGTTGTCTGCTGGTCGCTCGTTTTTCCCGTGTGTATGCGGCGGGCGTTTCACGAGAGACTCCGTCGCTCCAGGGTTCTCTCTCTGGTGGTGCTCGTTTTGTTTGCAGCATCAGCTCTGAGCCTTCGCCTTCGGTTCAAGAGGCTATCGCCAGCAGGTTGGAAGGCCGAAATCCATGATCTGCAAAAATGTCCAGAAGGCGGACTATGTCGGCTTCGTATCTATGCGATAGCAGTGAAGAACCGGCGAAATACTATTGAGCGAGCGTTACAGCGAATTCGTGCGAACTACACCATCATTGACGCGGTCTTGACGGACTCTGAGTTGGTATCATGGTACCACTGGCATATCGTGCCGAGTGAACAGGTACACCTCCACGAGCAAGGTGCTGGCGGATACGTTGCTGGTCCGTGGCAAACTGTGGTGGCATGTTTTTTGTCGCACATCAAAGCGTTGAAAACGCTCATAGATGACCCCGATGCAGAGGCAGCTATGATTCTCGAGGACGATGTCGTATTCTTGCGCGACGTCGAATTGCTTTGGCAGCGAATCAGCGACGCATTCAAACTGCTCAACGACGCTGATGTGGTTCGGCTCTCGTATCTCGATCACGCCAAGCATATCAGCCCGCGAACCCAGGCCGAGTTCCAGCTTAATGGCACTTGGTCGGGTGCCCAAGCGTACATGATATCGAAACAATTCGCGAAATTAGCCGTAGATACCGTCGACCATCCCGTGCGTTTTCTTCGAAATCGTTTTCTAAGCATCACGAGCGAACTTGTCTTGAACGCTGATTTTGCGGACACCAAGGTCACCGTCCCAGTGCATCCGCGCTGCAGGGTATTCGTTTTGCAACCACCAATCGCGATAGAGCGTGTCGATGTGAAAAGCACCATTGGGAATTCTCCGCATTGGCAGGAGTTTGCTATGTATGGATTCGAGAATTACGCATTGGACATCTGAGCGGAGCGATGTGCGGACGTTCGCGATCGCACCGTTTTCGAAAATAAGAGGATGATTAAGGGGCATCTTGCAAGCAGTGACACTGTTCCGTACGCATTTCATAGTTGGTTCCGGCGCTAGCTGTACCCTGAAATGACATTCCGGTAACGCTGGTATTGGTTAATGCCCATTGCAGCGGCGATACGCGAACGAATGCCATTCAGCTTTCGTCGGTGTCCAGTCACTGCAGATTGGCGCATGGCCTGTTCCCGTCGACCATGCAGTCGAAGAAACTGGTGCCCAAGATCCCCGCTCGACTGTGTCGGCCGTCGAGCTGCCCGCCTGCCGAGACTCATACGCGAAGTTCGGCTCGACGGAGCTGCCTTTGTAATCCTGGAGCAGGCTGGATTGTTTTCTGGGGGCGTTTGCATGGCTAGACTCGTTTCTTATGGTGAGCAATCCGGGAATCTGACAAGGAAAAGTCGACCCCCGTCACCCCGGTGCGGCTGGATACATTCAGATGCCCTCGAGACTGCTCAGCGCTGACACGGATCCATCCATCCATCCATCCGCGTCTTTCCCAGAACGGTTCAAGGGGCGTTGCGACGCTTTCGCTCAGGGCCAGGACCAGGCACCAGTCCAGCCTCATGAAACGTGATGCAGAGCAGCACCATTCGCCACATGGTAGCGCTTGCGGATAGCTGCCGTTTGCACTGGCCTAGCTTGCTGCCGTTCGTGCAAGCGCGTTGCAGGCTCCACGGGGAGTTGTACGTCTGGCTTTGGCAGAGCGCCGAAGGCATCTTCGCTGTGCAGAACAAGCCGAAAACGTTGCCGTGCAGTGCGCTGCGTCGTATTCGCATTCTAGACAAGATCAGCAAAACGAACAATGTTTCACGGTCATGGAAGATAAATATATCCAACCATCCGCAGACGCTTCCCAGCCTTTCCCAACCGGCAGCATGCTATTGGTTTCAGTTTCTCTCTGCACACATCGAGCCTTTGAGGTAGCCCTACGAAGTTTGATTGCGTCAGCGCCGCGGGTCCCGTCTTCAACACCAAGCATCTTCTGGTATGGGTCGCGGGATTGAAGTCCCACTTCATGATCTCCTTGCGTTTATTGCCTCTGGTTGAGCTCACCGAGGGAGAGCGTGCTCGAGCTCGCACCCTCTGTGCCACCAAAGTCTCCTCATCATCCCGTTGAGTAAACACCTTTTCTCGCTTTTCTCACATCCTCTTCTTCTTCTTCTCGTCATTTGCGCTTCTTCACTTGATGGTCGGCTAGAAGAGGATTTGATCGATTCTTTTTTTCGGTGAGCCGGCGATGACGGCCCTCCGGGATCCCCGCCTTCCATGTCCATACCCTTCCCTTGGATGTTTTATTTCTTGAAAATGAACACATTCCTTTGGAGGCTTCGGCGAGAACCATTCCGGAGGGGTAAGCGCTTGCGGAAGAGAAACGATATGTGCCACGGTATGGCGCCATGTGCGGAACGCTTCAGCG